>Ga0272449_1000016_pt1 | contig 281749 bp, 311 predicted proteins | sample YNPCB0241_FD_198679 | JGI IMG/M metagenome (GOLD analysis project Ga0272449, IMG submission 198679) | Hot spring sediment microbial communities from Yellowstone National Park, WY, United States - YNP-CB-024-1 | ecosystem: Environmental > Aquatic > Thermal springs > Hot (42-90C) > Sediment... | reverse complement strand
ATCTTAGTAACCGAAGACGAAAAATTAAAGAAGACAGCAAACAAATTCGTAAAAACAATAACGTATTCTGACCTTGAACGCAAACTAGCCCAAAGCTAAAAGTTGCACTCCTCGGTCAACTTTTTTTTAAATTCGGATAGGATTTTTCCTATCCAAGCTAGACTACGGGCCCGTTTTGTGTGTTAAGAACTTTTCGGGTTTTGTGGATAAAAGGGTTTAGTTTTGGGCGTTTAGTGCGCGTTCTAGTGCGTTTATGACGTTTTGTTTGCCCATTGTGGTTATGTATGGTCCCAGTCTTGGTCCTTGTGGTACGCCGATTAGTACCGTGTATAAGGTTTTGAAGAAGTTTGGTGGTTGTATTCCATGTTTTTTGGCTATGTTGAATATGGCGTTTTGTATTGTTTCGGCTTTTTCTTCGCTTTTGATTGTTTCAATTAGTTCGCTTATTGCCTCCCTTTCTTCTGTGGTTAATTTTATTGTTGTTTCCTTTATTTCTTCGAAGTCTTTTATCCAGTTAAACGCGTATTCAATTCGTTTCCTCAATTTTTCGTCTGGTTCTTGCCCGCGTTGCAAATAGCCATAGCTTCGAAGCTTTTCGGTGATGAACTCCTCTTCACGTCCTTTAGGCGCCAATTTAGCTAGGAACGTTAGCACATTGTAGGGCACGGTTATTCCAGGCTTTTCCGGGGGTTTCATTGCCCAACAGTATTCGTATAATCCTCGAAGTTTTGCGAGTTCCTTCTTGTCCGCGAGCGTTTTCTTTCCGAAGTACAAGTCTTCCAGATAATCAAGTTCGTTCATGTATGATGGTATGTCAGTTACGTCCAGTGTGCGTGAGCCAACAAACCTCTTTAGCATGAGCAGCATCAGTGATTGTGGCGAGCCGTACTTGAACCATGTTTGTGGAGTGAAAACCACTCCAGCGGATTTTGAGAGTCTCTTTCCGCTCTTGTCCAGAAACAACTCGTATTTTGCGTGTGCTGGAGGCTCATAATCGAGTATTTCTCGGCTTATGCGGTCGTTTACGCGCACAGAATCTGCAACTTCCTTGCCGAAAGCTTCAAATCTAATGTCTAATGCTTTCCAGCGAACCGCGAACTCGCCTTTCCAGCTTAGTTTGCCGTCGCCCTTGCGATAGTCTACTTCGCCCTTGTGTCCGCATCCTTCAAGCCAGCGTCCCTTTACCTCCATTCCTTCGCAAACGTAGAGAATTTTTCCCTCTTTTGGGAGGAACTCGTAAGCTTTTGTTGTGTAAATGCGTCCGCAGTTTTCGCACACTGCGAAGTATGGCAATGCTTCAAGAAATTTTTCCTGTCCAACCTCCTCTTTGACTATTTCGCCGACTTTTTTTGCGTTTAAAAGTATGGTTTTGATTTCCTCGTTGAATAAGCCTCTCCTGTAAACTTCTGTTCCAGACATGAACCTGTATTCTATTCCACATTTATCCATGGCGTCCAAAAGAAGCAAAGTCATGTGCTCACCGTAGCTCTTGTGGCACCCATAAATGTCTGGAATATCCGTAACTGGGCGTCCAAGATGCTCCTCTAAGGATTTTGGCATGCCAGCGGGCACTTTTCTAAGTCCATCTTTGTCGTCTGCAAAGGCTATGAGTTCAGAATTGTAGCCTTGTTCTCTGAGTGCTAGTGTTATGGCAAACGACCTTGCAGCGTCGCTTAGGTTGCCTATATGTGGAAAACCTGAGGCTGCTACGCCCATCTCTGTTCTGAGCATGTTTAGGCTTCTGCCGATTTTTTGTTCGCGTTTTATTATTTCAGCTGCCATTTTGTCGTACCATGTGCCGTGCCCAATGATTTTTTCTTCCAATTTTAACAGCGCCTCCTTAGGCATTAATTTAAGGATGGAATAAAAATGTTTAAAGTTTGGTCAACGGGATGTCGCCCTTTATCACCATGCCGCTTGCACCGTCTATAAGTATTTTGTAAAATTTGCCTTTATATTCGTACTTTATAAACCATACTGGAGCATGCAAGTAAACCGTCTGGTTTACTTTAGCTTCACTTTTCATTTCGATTATTTTGTCAACATCTTGCTGAATTAGATAGCGGTGATGCTCCTCTATTTGTTGTTTCGCTAGCTCCACAGCCTTATCTTTGCCTATTTCACTGTTAAGAACCTTGGCGAAACCCTCGATTTTTCTGAAGTCATATGGGATTTTGCCTTCCAGTGGCACATCATATTCCCTTGCTGGAAAGTCTGTCGCCTTCCTCGCCAAAACAAGCCAATTGTACTTTTTTTCGATTGCGCCTTCCTTGGTTATGGCTGGAGCTATGCGCTCAAAAATCCCCTTATATTGGCTTTTGACCTCGATGGATACAACCCAGAAGGGCAAATAAAAAAGATTCTTCTCAATTATTTTTGATTTCCGAGCAAGGTCTTGAGGCTTTAAAAAGCCACTATTCATCCAAACTTTTACGGGTTCTTCAATTTTTGTTTGGTCGTACTTATTTGTCAGCATGGAATGCTCAAAAGTAAAGGCTTTTCTTGTTTCTATTACGACGGTGAAGCCGCAGTATCTGCATGTCGCAAATATTTCGCCTGGCTCAAATGGTAATGGCGCACCACAATGTGGACAACTTAGCTTTTCAACTATCGCCATTTTCGCTACGCCTTTGCTTTCTCCCTTCTTATTATTTCCCTCGCCACAATGACGCCTGATGCTGATGCTTGAACAAGTCCACGTGTGACGCCTGCTCCATCGCCAATCGTAAACAGATTACGGATTTTCGTTTCTAAGCAGTTGCTTAGCTGCAGCCTTGAGGAATAGAATTTTACTTCAATCCCGTAGAGTAGCGTATCCCTCGAGTGTATCCCTGGAGCAATTTTGTCTAGCGCTTGAAGCATCTCCCTTATGTCAGCCAAATAACGGTACGGCAAAACGAAGCTTAGGTCTCCAGGGGTGGCGTTCTTTAATGTTGGGGTGACGACGCTTCTTGCGATTCTTTCTGGTGTTGACCTTCTTCCAGATTCTAGGTCGCCTAGACGCTGGATTATTACGCCCCCGCTGAGTAGGTTCGAGAGACGTGCCAAATATTTGCCATAGGCTATTGGTTCTTTGAAGGGTTCGGTGAAGGACGTGCTAACGAGTATGGCGAAGTTGGTGTTTTCTGTTTTGCGTTCTGCGTAGCTTTGACCGTTGACTGTTAAGACTCCGTTGTAGGATTCTGTTATGACTTCTCCGTATGGGGCAACACAGAATGTGCGCACTTGGTCGTCGAAGGATTTTGAGTAATAAACGAATTTTGGTTCGTAAAGCACGTTTGTCAACTCTTCCATCACAGAAGCTAGAACCTCGACTCTTATGCCCACATCCACGGGGTTGTTCAAAGTTTTTAGCCCTAAAGCCTGGGCTTCAGACTGAAGCCACTCGGCGCCGCTTCTTCCAGGAGCCACAATCACGTATTTGCCATAATAATTTTCGCCGTTAACGGTTTTGACGCCTTCAACGATGCCATCCTTAACTATTAGCCCTTTCACATCACTTCGCGGTTTAAAGTCTATTTTGCCATTTAACGCTTGGCGCATTTTCACAAGTGTTTGAGCGCAACGTTCAGTTCCCATATGCCTTATTTTCTGGCGAATCAGCTTCAAACCAGACAAGGAAGCATTGCGTTCAATTTCATCCACTTTTTCAACGTCTGTTCCATACACGTTTTCAGTAGCGCCGAATTTTAAGTAAACTTCATCCACATAATTCACGAGTTCTTCAAGCTCCTTGCTGGAAACGTACTGGTTTAGCCACCCACCAACTTCCGTCGACAATGTAAGCTTGCCATCGCTGAAGGCTCCAGCACCACCCCACCCAGAAAGTAGGAGGCACGGCTCGCAGTTTACACATTCAAATCCACGGCTTGCAGGACATTTCCGCTTACTGATGTCTGGTCCTCTATCCAACATTAAAATGTTAAAGTCGCCTTTTCCGATAAGCTCTAGGGCTGAAAATATTCCAGCTGGACCAGCGCCGACGATTATCACGTCATATTTCAAGTTGCTGTTCACCTTGAAACCCAAAACTAGATGTAACAACCAGCATATATTTTTAGCGAATCTCTAAAGCCGCGGAAATGTTAAGGGCTATTAGGAGCTTGAGTGGTGGGGCACGAGACATAAGAACTTGAGGGTTTTGTCGCTATCATTTCTGAACTGGTGCCTCTCGCCTGGAGGAACAAAAACAACATAGCCAGCCTCAAGCTTCTTTTCGCCTTCAGCGCCAACAACAATACCTTCGCCTTCTAATATGAAGACTTCATGCTCCCACGGGTGACTGTGCATTGGGCTGCAGCCCCCAGGCTCCATCTCAAAAAGCCTCATAGCAAAGTTGGGAGCGCCAATTTCCTTTGTAATTAGCCAACGAACCTTCAACTTTGAAGCACCTTCTTCCTTGGCTTCTTCTGCTTTAACTTTTTTATAATGGAAAATTTTCATGTAACTTCACCTTGTTTATTTATCTTGGCTCTATTCTCCTATAATTTATGTTGATTAGTCTTTTATGGCTTCTAAGAGGCTCATGACGTTCCAGAGCTTTACCCTCGTGTAAGGGGGCATGTTTGGGTCTTGCAAAATCTCGTCTATGATTGATATTGCGTTTGAAGCTCTAACAGCTGGCGAGTATTCAGTTGTTTGCAATGCGTTCATGGAGTCTTTCGCGGCTCGTCTAATGTTTCTCGGGGTTGTGTTGTCTTCTGAAACTTCTCCGAGAACAGTCAGCGCCTGTTTTATTCTTTCCTCGTATTCTTCCAGCTTTTTCTTTCGAACCAAAGCCGCCACCCCCTAAACCCTAACAGTAATCAAGTTATTAATAGCTTTTACACTATTCTATGAAGGGAGGCAATAAACCTTGCCACGCGAGGACACGGAAGAAGCCCACATCAAACGTATGGCAGACCTTCTTCGCCAAGGCTCAACGCTAACCGATTTAGCATGTCCAGCATGTGCATCTCCGCTCTTCAAATTAAGAAGCGGTGATTTGTGGTGTGCAAAATGCGAGAAAAAAGTCATAGTGGTGAAAGAGGGAGAGGAACCAGCAAAGGTTGCAAGTTCAATGGTTTTAGAAACACTTGAATCAACAATTTTGGCGAAGGTGCAGGAAATTCAGAATAGAATGCAACATGAAGAAAATGTTGATGAACTTCAAAAGTTAAGCAAAACTCTCGCAGAGTTACTGGAGAATCTTGAGAAAGTAAGAAGGACAAAGAGAATTTAGCAGGGCGACCATCTTATGGCTTTTGGCCTTTATGAAAATTTCCCAGAAAACGTTCACGAAACCGCTGCTTTCACCACAACATTATCATGTAAAAGGCTTCAACAAACACTAATCCAAACATTACAAAAGCTAAATGGAAAAAGTTTAAGGTTAGAAGAGGTTGCAGACCCATCAATTCCACAATGCACCATAATTTTTGAGTTTGGAATTGCAGAAGCCAACAGCTTCACATATTTAGACGATGATGAAGCGAACAAAGCATTAAAAGCCATAAGCAAAAAGCCGTTCCAAATAATTGATGCATACTGTGCGGTACGTTATTATAGATGGCAAAATGAAAAGAAGACTCCGCTAAAGTTTGATTACTACATGATTCGCTTCATATTTGATAAAAGAATGCTTGAAATACTTGTTTTTCACGAAAGAGGACCAAGGTACACAACTCCACACGACATCATAAATTTCTTAACAAACAAGATTAGTGAAGAGTTTTCCAAAAAAGTTTTAAAGCCGCTTACATCGCCTTAAACTTCTTATCTAAAGCTTTTAGCACAACATCTAGAACGTTTTTGGCAACATCAGTCTTGGGCTTATTTCCGTCTATCCGAACAAGCTTGCCGCATTCCACAAATTTCATGTAAACCTCACGCACTTTCCTCTGCGTTTCCAGATTTTCCATAACAGACTTTCTGGGTTTAACACGCCCAATCGCCACTTCTGGTTCAACGTCAATAAAAAGCGCCAAATCAGGCATAATTGCATGCTCATTCACCCGCTCAATCCATTTCAAATCTAAGCCGGCAGCGCCTTGATAAGCTAATGAAGAGAACACGTAACGGTCGGAAACAACCACAATACCATCTTTTAAAGCTGGAATAACCTCGCGCTCAAGGTGCTCAACACGATCAGCAGCAAAAAGCAAAGCTTCAACAACGATAGAAGCCCTTTGTCTTCCATGCAAACAGTATTGTTTAATGAACCTTCCGATTTTGCCTCGACTCGGCTCCGCAGTGTAAATTGCACAATACCCAGCCTTTCTTAAAGCTTTCACAAGAAGCTTCGCTTGGGTAGTTTTCCCGCAGCCATCCAAGCCCTCAATACAAATGAAAAAACCCTTCATCCCATCAATCCTTTTACGTTTTAAGAGCACTAGGCATTATAAGAATGAAGTTACATTAAATAATTGCTCTAAACGGGAGAATTACTGCAAAATGCCTAAAAACTATTGGGGCGAAATAAAAGACCCAGTCCACGGGTACGTTTACATAACAGAAATGGAAAAGGAAATCATAGATTCCTACCCAGTTCAGAGAATGCGCAGACTGCGTCAACTTGCTGGCTCTGAATACGTTTATCCAGGCGCAAACCACACACGCTTTGAACATTCAGTCGGCGTCATGTACCTAGGAGGAAGGGTTGCTGAAAACCAGAATATTGCACAAAACATAAACGAAGAAGAAGCGGAAATTGTTAGAATTGCAGCTTTGCTTCACGATGTTGGACATGGACCTTTTTCGCATGTTTTTGAGCATTTACTTGATAAAAAGTTGGGTAAAACCCACGAGGATTTAACCAGATGGATTGTGACAAGCAGCGAGTTGAAAGATTTGCTTAGCAAGCATGGACATAATCCCAAAGATATCGGCAATCTAGCAACAGGTGTTCTCCGCAAGCCAAAGAAAACTTTCCTCGACCAAATAATAAGCAGCGCCGTAGACGTGGATAAACTTGACTTTGTCGTTAGGGATACGCATCACACTGGCGCCGAGTACGGCTACATCGACGTTTTCCGCTTAATACACGCATTGGACGTTGTCGACGGAAACCTCGCAGTTGACATAGGCGCTTTATCAGCACTGGAATCCCTAATAATTGCGCGGATAGAATCCTTCAAAAGCATCTACTTCCACCGTGTTGGAAGAGCTGCGCAAATAATGTTGGCAATTGCAATGGAAAAAGCCGACGATGAACTCGGACTATCCGATTTTAAAACTCCAGAAGAATACCTAGCCATGGATGACTACACGGTTTGGGCTAAGCTGAAAAACTGCAAAAAGTCAAAAGATATAATCGAAAGCCTTGAAAGACGAAAGATGCTGAAATGCGCCTACGAGAAAACCTTCTACGAAAAGGACATAATGATTTCAAATGTTTTCCGCCAAGAATCCCACAGAAAACAACTGCAAGAAGACATCGCAAAGAAGGCGGGAGTTGAAGCAGAAGCCGTTATAATAGATGTCCCAACAGTTCCATCCGTCCCATATCACCATGCAGCACTAATGGAACCAATGGAAATTCCAATTTTCTACAAAACAAGAGAAGGCAAAAAAATCCCACAGAAACTAAGCGAAACATCAAAGATTTTTGAAGTCTTAAAAGGCTTCATGAACATACTCCGCGTTTACACGGATGAGAAAAACCGAGAAAAGGTAGGCATTTCCGCAGCCAAAATTTTAGGCGAAATTCCCGCGACTGCAAAAGTATCATATTAGTATTAGGCAGGTATACAATGCAACAAGTAACATTGAAGGGCAGAAAAATTGTTGAAGGACATTGCAGAGCAGAAGCTTTAGTGTCAAAAAAGCCAATAAGTTTCCTCGGCGGAGTTGACCCAGCAGACGGCAAAATCATAGAGAAGAACCACGATTTGTGCGGCGAATGTATAAAAGATAAAGCGTTATGTTTCCCACATGGACACGGCTCAACGGTGGGCAGCTATATTCTATACGCTCTTGCAAAGCGAAACATGGCACCAAAAGCAATAATAAACCAAATCGCAGACCCAGTGGTAGTTGTCGGAGCCATAATCGCAAACATCCCTATGATTGATAAAATTGATATCACAAAAATAGAAAGTGGCGATTTGTTGGAAGTCGATGCAACGAAAGGACTTGTAAAAGTCATAAAAAGAAGGTGAAATAAGCCTAAATGTACCTCACAAAAGAGGAAGAACGAATATACGACGGGGAATTCGGCTGGGCAAACCAAGTGTGCATGAAAATTCTTGTGCGCCTAGGCGAACTCTTCGGCGCGGATAGGCTTATTCCCATAAGCTCAGCACACGTTTCAGGAGTATCATACAAAACGCTTGGTGATGCGCCATCCGAATTTTTGAAGGCACTCGCAGAATCCAACGCGAAAGCAAAAGTGAAAGCAACAACAAACCCCCACAGCATTGACAGAAAGCACATCAGTGCAAGAATTTCCGAAGAAGTAGTTCAAAAGCAGTTGGCAATCACAAAAACTTTTGAAAGAATGGAGTTCAGAAATTCTTTAACGTGCACACCATATTACTTGGAAAAACCGAAACTTCACGCGCACATGGCATGGTCTGAATCTTCAGCAGTCGTATATGCTAACTCGGTTTTAAATGCATGGACAAATCGTGAAGGTGGTCCAAGCGCACTCGCAGCAGCCATAACAGGAAAAACACCAAACTACGGCATTCACAAAGCTGAAGAACGCAAACCAAAAGTTCTGGTAACAGTAAACACAAAACTAAAAAGCGAAACTGATTTTGGCGCGTTGGGAATTTTTCTAGGAGAGATTTTGGAAGACAAAATTCCAGCAATAAAGGGTTTAGAAAGCGCCTCAAAAGATGACCTAAAACAGTTAGGTGCTGCCCTTGCATCAACGGGAATGGTTAACATGTTTCACTTTTACAACGAAAAAATATCAAAAGAAGGGCTTGAGAAAATCAGTATAGACAAAAACGACCTAGCGAAAGTGAAACAAAAATTAACAATGACATCAACAAAAAAGCCAGATTTAGTCTTTATAGGCTGTCCTCACTGTTCACTAAACGAAGTCAAACGTGTCGCAAATTTAATTAGCGATAAGAAAATTAGAGACGACTTGGAATTTTGGGTCTGCACATCACGGCACATCAAAGAAAAAGCTGAAAAATACGCGAATAAAATTGAAAAGTGCGGAGGAAAAATAATCACAGACACATGCGCAGTCGTCACATGGACAGAAAAACTTGGAATAAGAACGATGATGACAAACTCGGCGAAAACTGCACACTACGCACCAACACTGGACAACGCAGACGTAACACTCGCACCACTAGAAGAGTGCATAAAAACCGCACTAAAAGAATAAGGTTTATCCGAAAGATAAAATATTTGCATGATGCCAACAACAAACAAGCTCCGGTAGTATAGCCCGGTCAAGTATTCCGGCCTTTCGAGCCGGAGACGCGGGTCCGAATCCCGCCCGGAGCATTCAATTTTAAGCTTATTTTGGGCTTATTTTAACTGAAAGAGGCTGATTTGAGTTATTTTAGAAGCGAGCTAAAAATGGAACACGAATTTACTGGTAAAAACGCCATTTAATTTGAGCTTGGATATTAGTTAAGTTTGTCGATAGACACGTTTGCGATGTCCTACAACTAACAAGAATACTTCGTTTTTCTTAATTTGATAAAGAACTCTGTAATCGCCTATTCTTAAAGAGTAAACGCCTTTCCATTCACCGCGTAAAGGCTTTCCTACAAATGGGTCAGTCTTTAATATGCTGATATCTCGAAGTATCCGCATTTGAACTTCCTTATCTAAAGCCTTGATGTTCTTTAAGAAACGCGGTGTAAATCGAATTTCAAATTTCGCCTTCAAGGTTTAACTCTCTTACAAGCTCATCAAGCGGTCTAGTCTTGCCCTCTTCAACCTCTCTTAAGGCAATTTTCAAATCTTTAACAAGTTTCTTATCTTGTATAACCTCGAGGGTTTCCAATAGCTCATCCATTAAACTGGCAGCTTTTGTTAGTAATTCCTTCTCTTCCGCTGTTAAGAGAGTCATTTACCTTCCACAGCCTCTCCAGAATATAAAACCTCTACAGACATTTTAACTCTTACTCTCAAAATTAGATTAGCAAATGTATTTACTAGTACATCTGCGCGCTGTTCCCGCCCGGAGCATTCAATATTGCTTGTTTTGAAAGAATTTTTGTTTGAAGGTTTATTTGTAGGAGAGGTATTCTCTGCCCAAGAGTTCTCTTGCTATAACTATCTTTTGAATGTTCATTGTGCCTTCTGCACCGATGTAGTATGACATTATGCCGCGCAAACCCATTTCGAGTGGGCAGTCTTTTGTGTAGCCCCATGCACCCATCCAGAGCATCACGTGTTCAAACACTTTAAAGGCGAAAGACGGAGCCTTTAGTTTCACTGCTGAAATGTATTTTGTAACTTCTAGGGGTGTGAAACGCTGTTTTTTGTATTTTTCGTCGTTTATCCACGCTGTCCTATAGACGAGTGCCCGTAACGCTTCAAGTTCAGCCCACATTTCCGCCAGGTCAAATTGTATTCCTTGGTATTTGCCTATTGAACTGCCGAAGGCTTTCCGCTCTTTTATGTATTCGATTCCAAGTTCTAAGGCTCTTTGGGCAGCGCCGAGACAGGTTGCACCTATGAGTAGTCTCGCGTTGTCGAAGCCCTCCATTGTTAGGTAGAAGCCCTTCCCTTCTTCTCCTATTCGGTAATCGTCTGGTAGCTTAACGTTGTCCAGTGCTATGCTGCCGGTGGATATTGCCGTTCTGCCCATTTCCTCGAATCTCTTGCCAACTTCCACTCCTGGAGTGTTTATTGGTAGGTAAAAGGCTGTTATTCCTCTATGAGCTGCGCCTGGTGTTGGTGGTGCAGTTCTTGCTATGAGGAAGTGTCCTCCGCCGATTTTTTTCGCTTCTTCGGTTCCGCTTATGTAGGTTTTTTCTCCATTCAAAATCCACTGGTTGCCTTCCTTTAAACCTGTTGTTTTTATTGCCGCAACATCTGAGCCTCCGCTTGCTTCTGTTGAGGCTATGCCTATGAAAGCTTCGCCCCTAGCAGCCTTTCTTATTACTTCATCGCGGACTCGTTCACTGCAGTATTTATCAGTCACGAAGCCCCAAGCGGTTTCGACGAGAAAGAGCACTGGAACGGCTATGCTTATGTCTGCGTAGCCCAATTCCTCAGCAGCCACGCATGCTGTGGTCCAGTCTGCGTTTGCTCCGCCGTGTTCCTCTGGTACTGTCATTAGTAAAAGTCCTAGGTCGCTTAATCCCTTGATTATTTCTCTTGGAATTTCTCCTTTGCTGTCCATCTCCCTAATTTTTTCTAATGTAAGCTCTTTTCTGCACCATTCACGAACAGCTTTACGTAAAAGTTCTTGTTCTTCGGTGAAGCTGAAGTTCACCATCGCCCATACACCTTTCAGACGTTAACTACACGCGATAACAAATATAAATACTTGCTTGGCGAACAGCCCGATTTCCTTTTTAAGAAGCATCTTAGGGCGTTTTGATGAATTAAAACTCAAATAGGAAGATTGTGAAGATTATATTCTTCACAATTTAGGAGAAAGCATCTATGGAAGCGTTAGAAGCGAATTATAAGAGGTTAATGGAGAAAGTTAGAGATTTACTCGTTTTCCAATCAGCAGAATCCATCATACACTGGGACATGGAAACAATGATGCCGCCAAAAGCAATTGAACTTAGAAGCCAGCAACTTGCTTTGCTCAGCACGATAGAACATAAAATGAGCACCGACCCAGAAATTGGGAAACTGCTTGAGGAGATAATTCGCAACGCACATTACGAGACGTTAAATGCTGTTCAAAAACGGAACATTTACCTTATAAAGAAACAGTATGATGAACAAACAAGGATTCCAACAGAACTTGTCGCTGCCATCGCAAAGCAGAGGGCGATAACAACAGATGTTTGGAAGAAGGCGAAGGCTGCAAAAAACTTCGACATGTTTAGACCTGAACTGGAAAAGCTCTTGGAATTGGAGAAGAAAGCTGCTGAAATCTTAATGGAGGTTAAGCAGACAAAAACGCCTTATGATGCTTTAATTGACATTTTTGAACCTAAAATGACTGCAGAAACAATAGCAAAAGTTTTCAGCGAACTTAAAGATGGACTTGTTTCGATACTGAACAAGTGTCAAACATCTCCAAAAAAGCCTAACACCCGCATTTTACAGCGAAGGATTCCGATAGAAGTGCAGCGCAAAATTGCAAGAGAACTCGCAAAAGCTGTTGACTATGATATAGAGTCAAATGCTGCTGGAGGCAGAATCGACGAAACGGAACACCCGTTTACAACAGGTTATTATGATGATGTCCGCATAACAACACATTATTACGAAGACAACTTCGCGTCATCTATATTCTCAGTTTTGCATGAAGCAGGACACGCTTTATACGAGCAAAACCTAAACCGAGAATGGATTTACCAGCCAGTCGGGACAGCATGCTCATCAGGATTCCACGAATCCCAATCACGCTTTGTAGAGAACATTGTCGGAAGGTCAAGAGAATTTTGGGTTTACTTCTTCCCGAAACTTAAGGAACTAACAGGTGTCGCCCTTTCAGATGTAGATCTGGACAGTTTTGTTCACGCAGTAAACGAGGTGAAACCTTCAAAAATACGGGTTGAAGCAGACGAGGTGACATATTGCCTACACATCATTATAAGGTTCAACATAGAAAGGGACTTGTTTGCCGAAAAACTAACTGTAAAGGAGCTTCCCGAAGTTTGGAACCAAAGTTATAGAGATTATTTGGGCTTAATTATCGAGAATGATTCAGAAGGCGTAATGCAAGATACACATTGGGCAAGCGGACTTTTCGGTTATTTCCCAAGCTACGCGCTTGGCAACATCTATAGCGGACAAATACTCACACAAATGGAAAGAGACTTGCCAGATTGGAAAGAGAAGATAAGCAAGGGAAACTTTCACGCATTAAAGAATTGGCTCATAAACAACGTGCATAGATACGGTAACCTTTACGACCCCGCTGACCTAATAAAGAAAATAACAGGTATGGAACTAAACGTCAAACCGTACTTGCAATATTTGGAGGACAAATACTCAAAACTTTACGGTTTCTAACTATCCTCTACGCCTACTCAAAAGTTCATAAACCTTAAAGAAAAATGCAGCAAAAAATGCACCGACAACCAAAGCCACACCAGTCCAACCAACCGAGGCTTCATAATAGTTTGCTCCGTACAAAAATAGAACCACACCGACGAAAAATATTAAGAAGCACATTATGTCGTACCATCGCATTTTTATACCTCACATGAAATTAGCCTTTAATTGCGCCAAAGTATTTTAGGCTTACCAATTTAAAGGTGCTTTACAAAGTTAAAAACCCGACAGCCTATTGTCGGCTAAAAAGAAAGTCGAGACGATAAAGTGGAAATTTATGCTTGTTTAATGTCGTTGTCTGGACTTGTGTGGAAAGTTTTTTCCGACATTCTTATATACTTCTATGCTGTGAATTATTACCGAGTGAGTAGCAGAATGTCGGAACGTGACGTAAGAAAACCGAAGTCAAGAGAGGAACTCATTCAAATTCTTAAAGATGCCGTGAAAAAAGAAGTTAAAACGCGGAGCCTTTTAGCTGGAAGACCGACAAAGCCTACAGTTTCTGGAACTGCGAAGGTATTAAATATTCATAGGGACACGTTGTATTCTTGGCTTAAGGAGTTTAGTGTCGACTTTGATGCACTTGTGCAGGAAGAGACGACAAACTTGTTGTCGGAGACTGTCGAATTTTCAAAAAAATACACGTATCTGATTGGTGAAGCTTTGGTGGGTGAAGGCAACGAAGTGGCGCACATTGACCTTTTAATAGGGGACAAGGAAGGCCCTGTTGGTGAGGCATTTGCTGCTGGTTTAACGAGTCTCTCGCAAGGGCACACTCCACTTTTGGCGGTTATTAGGCCTAATCTTCCGCCTAAACCTCATACTCTGCTTGTTCCAAAGGTCACTGTCAAGAATCTTGAGGACGCAAACAAGATTTTTGGTCCAGTGCAATTTGCCGTGGCGAAGGCTGTTGCGGACGCTGTTGAGGAGGGAATTATTCCTAAGGATAAAATTGACGATTGGGTTATTGTATGCAGCGCTTTTGTGCATCCGCAAGCAAGCGACTATCGTAAGTTGTATCATTATAATTATGGTGCGACAAAGCTTGCGTTGAAAAGAGCTTTAGCGAAATATCCAACATTGGAGAAGATTTTCTATGATAAGGATAGAGCTAAACATCCTATAATGGGATTCCAAGCGCCACGCCTCTGGAGACCACCATACGTGCAGATTTCGCTTGATATCCCAGATTTAGATAGGACAAAGAGGATTCTAACCCAAATTCCTAGGAGCGACAGGATAATACTGGAGGCTGGAACCCCGTTAATTAAAAGGTATGGCGCGAAAGTTATAAGTGACTTGCGGGAAATCGCCAAAGACGTTTTTATTATTGCTGACTTGAAAACCTTGGACGTTGGAAAAGTTGAAGTTGACTTAGCCTATGATGAAACTGCAGACGCTGTAATTGCTGCTGGGCTTGCTCCAGTTGAAACTTTAGACGCCTTTATACATGAAGCAAAAAGGCTTGGCATATACGCCTTTGTTGACATGTTAAACGTTGAAGATCCGATAAAGAAACTGAAGCAGCTTAAGGAGTTCCCAGATGTAATTATTCTGCATAGGGGAATAGACCAAGAAAGCGGAAGAACGATAGGGCTAGAGCTCATCCAAGAATTGCGACAAACCTTTAATGATAAACGCTTTTTGATTGCTGTTGCCGGCGGAATCGTTCCCGAAACTGCCAGGGAAGCTTTGGAAAAGGGGGCGGACATAGTAGTTGTTGGAAGGTATGTAACGCAATCAAAAGACATTAAACGTGCAGTCAGAGATTTCCTTGAGTTAACGCCAGCCATGCGCGAGGACGTAGACCTATTTAGGGTGCACGTCGAATAGATGAACCTAAACGAGGCGAAGCGTAACAGAAGCTGAAAATCAAGCAAACACACAGAACACTTTGTAAATCCTTAAAAGCAAGACCTTCAACTTTCATAACAATCGCGGAGAGAAAACCGCATGGCAAAATTCAAAGTAATCATATCCGACCCAGAATCTGGAACATCAAAAGTTGTCGAACTGGAAGAAGCACGTGCAGCCCCATTGATTGGAAGAAAAATAGGAGAAATATTAGATGGTTCCATAGTGGACATGCCTGGAAAGAAAGTGCAGATTACTGGAGGTTCGGATAAGGATGGATTTCCTATGAGGCAAAATGTTCACGGTGGGGTGCGTCGACAAGTTATTTTGAGTGGAGGGGTTGGTTTTAACCCTAGGCAAGAAGGAGAAAGAAGAAGAAAAACTGTTCGCGGAAACGTAATAACAGACGAAATTGTGCAGGTGAATATGAAAATCGTGGTGCCTCCAAAAGAGGAAAAGGAAATTAAAAAGGTAAAAGCGAAGAAAACGCGTGAAACAAAGGAAACTAAAACTCGAGAAGGGGAAAACGCCAATTCTTAAGCTGCAATTAACATTTATTAGTATGCACCGTTAACTTTTCATTAGTTTGTAAAAATTACGGGAAATGGACAAATGAGCAAAGAAAAACAAACAAGTTTACCAAGACAACCCGAAATCAACATTGGCACCATGGGACATGTTGACCATGGCAAAACAACACTTGTACAAGCGTTAACTGGAGTTTGGGCTTCAAAGCACAGTGAAGAGTTAAAGCGAGGCATAACAATAAAGCTTGGCTACGCAGACATGCCCATATACAAGTGTCCACAATGCGAACCACCAAAAAATTACACGACACAAACAACATGCCCAAACTGCGGAGCAAAAACAACTTTCATAAGAGCCGTAAGTTTTGTGGATGCCCCTGGACATGAAGCGCTTATGGCAACAATGCTTTCTGGAGCAGCAATAATGGATGGAGCGTTACTAGTAATAGCGGCAGATGAACCGTGTCCACAACCACAAACAAGGGAGCACTTGGCTGCGGCTGAAATTGTGGGTGTAAAAAACATCGTCATTGTGCAGAACAAGATAGACATAGTTGACGAGAGGAGAGCGCGTGAAAGCTATCAGGAGATAAAGAACTTTGTTAAGGGAACAATCGCTGAAAATGCTCCAATAATTCCTGTTTCAGCTCAACGCAAAGTAAACATCGACGTTCTAATACAAGCAATGGAAGAGTTCATACCCACACCAAAAAGAGATGAAACAAAGCCTCCATTAATGTATGTTGTACGCTCCTTCGACGTGAACAAGCCCGGCACGCCAATCGAAAAATTGGAGGGCGGCGTCATTGGGGGAACAATTTTGCAGGGCAAATTTAAGGTTGGAGACGAGATAGAGATAAGACCTGGAATAGCGTTTGAAAAAGAGGGAAAAAGCACATATCACCCGTTGTTCAGCGAAATTGTCAGTTTACATGCTGGCGGAAGAAATGTTAATGAAGCCCGTTGCGGTGGACTTGTGGGCGTGGGAACGCTACTGGACCCCTCATTTTCTAAAGCTGACGGCTTGACGGGAAACATGGTTGGCGAATCCGACACGCTCCCACCAACACTGTCGGAATTGACAATTGAGACGCATATTCTTGAAAGGGCTGTTGGAACTAAAGATTTGATGAAAGTTGAAGAAATAAGTTTGAACGAAACGCTGCTCTTGCATGTAGGTGCAGCTGTAACTGTTGGAAAGGTCTCCGCAGTAAAAAAGGGCATGGTTACTCTTAAACTCACGAGACCAGTTTGTACACAACCAGAATCCAGAGTAGCAATAAGCAGAAAAATGGCGGGAAGATGGAGACTAATAGGATACGGAACAATGCGTTAATGACGGAGAAAAACAAGCAGGAAAAGACGAAGGTGAAAGTTATTTTAGATTCAAACGCGTTATTCGCGCCGCTCCAATTCAAAATTGACATCTTCGAAGAGTTAAGAAACCTTTTAAAGACAAACATCGAGCCAATCTTACTCCCAAGTGTTCGAAGAGAACTTGAAAAGCTTGCAGAACATGGTGCGCCGAGCATGCGTAAAAAAGCTGCTTACGCGTTACAGTTGGCTGAAAAATGCAAACTAATTGAAAGGGACGTGGATTTTATTTCGCCAGATGACGATATTGTTGAATTTGCGAGCAAATGGAAAATTCCAGTTTTCACGAATGACAGAATGTTGAGGAGAAGGTTAAGAAATATAAGCGTGCCAGTTATTTATGTGAGGCAAAAGTCACGTTTAGAAATTGATGGGAGGATATAACCCTTGTTTAAACTCATCAAATTGGAAGATACAATTCGCATTCCACCAGAAACATTTGGAAACCCACTTGACGTTGTGGGACGACAGCAAGTTAAGGCAAAATATGAAGGAGTAGTTGACGAAGAGTTAGGTTATGTCATAGCCGTGACGGACGTAAACGTAAGCCCAACTGGAAAAATAATCCCAGGAGACGGCGCAACCTACCACAAGGTAACGTTTTCACTACTAACGTTCTTTCCGCAAATCCAAGAAATCGTAGAAGGCGAAGTTGTTGAAATCGCCGATTTCGGAGCTTTCGTGCGCATAGGACCAGTGGACGCCTTGCTTCATGTTTCGCAGTTAATGGACGACTTCATATCATACGACGAAAAACAGGGAGTTTTACAAGGAAAAGAAACGAAAAGGAAGCTTATGAACGGCGACCCAGTGCGTGTTAGAATAACAGCTGTTTCTCTTGGAAGAGTGGGAAGTTCTGGCAAAATAGGAGTAACTGCTAGACAACCATTTTTAGGTAAACTGGAGTGGATTGAACAAGACGTGCAGAAAATAAAGGAAGGCGCAGCAAAAAAGGCTGAGCGTACAGAAGAAACTAAAAAATAGAGGTATTTAAATGAGCGAAAAAGCATGTACAACTTGCCACTTAATAACAAAGGAGAACACGTGCCCAAAATGTAAAAGTTCATCCCTAAGCGACGATTTCAGCGGTCTAGTGATAATTTTTGACCCGCAAGGCTCGGCAATAGCAAGAGCCATGAACATAAAAGAGAAGGGTCAATACGCTTTAAAGGTTAGGTAAATTGGCTTTCATGTACGTTTTAACTCCAGAACTGCGCATAAAACTGAAGGAACCGCTTGGCATATTAATTCAAGGCTCATTCAACGAAACAACCGCCAGAATAAAAAGCATGATTGCACATGAAAAGCCGCCAGCCATAATATCAGTCGGCGACACTGTTTCAAAGAACCTTGTGGAAAATGGTGTTCTCCCAAAACTTGCAATCGTTGACAACAGAGTGATGCGAAAGAAAACCCAGCCGTTAATTTTGCCAGTGGAAAAAGAAATGTGCATTGTGAACCCAGCGGGAACGATAACCGAGGAGGCTGTAAAGGCTATAAAGGAGGCGCTAAATTGCGATGTTAATGTTAAGATTTTTGTTGACGGGGAAGAAGACTTGCTTGCACTCATCGCAGTTCGTTATGCGCCAGAAAACTCGTTTGTAATTTATGGGCAACCACGCCGAGGAGCGGTTTTAATAAAAGTTACCAAAGAGAAAAAGAAAGAGATTGAAGAAATTTTAAAAGTCATGGAAAATGTTCGAAAAGCTAAATAATGAGGCAGTACATTCAACTCAACATTAAAACGGGGAACAACATGGAGGTCACAATAATATCAGAAAAAAGAAACCCACTGTTAAAGCGAAGGGAAGTTCATTTCAAAGTAAAACATGACCAGACTGGAAGCACTCCTCCGAGAGCAGAGGTCAGAAAAGCCGTTGCTGACGCCTTGAAGGCTAACGTTGAACTTGTTTTCATAAAGAAAGTTGAAACAAAAACGGGTATGCAAGTAGCCACTGGATTGGCAAACGTTTACGACACGTTTGAGCAGGCGAAGCTTATCGAGCCAGAATACATAATCAACAGGAATGTTCCCCAAGAAAAGAAGAAGGAAGAAGGGAAGGAGTAAAATATGTCAAAGAGCGGAGAACCCGCAAAAGAAGAAAAGGCGGAAAAAGCCCAGAAAACGGAGAAAAAGAAGAGAAAGGGCTTATTTTCCCTATACAAAATCGAAAAAGACAAAGTTGTTAGGCTACGCCCAACATGCGAAAGATGCGGTCCAGGATATTTCATGGCTGACCACGGCGACAGATACACTTGTGGGCACTGTGGGTTTACTAAGTATAAGCCTTCGGAAAAATGAACACCTTTAAATTGCACGAAATATTGAAGTTAGTCTGATGAGGACTAATGATTAGAGTTAACGTCTTAATAACTAACATTTCTGCCGAGCGTTTCTTGGATATTAAAAAGCCCATCCCGCCAGTTCAAATCAACACAAACATAAATGTTGTGGGTTTTGAAAAGAAGTCGGATGACTCCCTAGAAGTCCCATTTATCCTCTCAATCAACTTTAACCCTTCAATAGCACAGATAACCCTAAAGGGAAAAGCCTACGTTGTCGGAGATAAAGGCGAAATTGAAAAAGTTTACAGAGATTATGAAGAGAAGAAGCCTCCACCACCAGTTGTTATACAATCAATTTCTAACATCGCATTAGTAGAAGCCGTCATAATCTCAAGAACATTAAACATTCCTCCGCCGATACCGTTACCGCAGATTCCAGAAATGAAAACGCAAGCGGAAAAGAAGCCTTCTGGAAGAGAATACACTGCATAACAAAAAGTTATTTCAGCGGCACATACATTGAAGAACGGGATGCACCAATGCCGGGTGCACCGTGCTTTACTGGTTTGTTTGTGATTGCAAATTCGCCTAAATAATGTCCAATCATTTCTGGCTTTATTTCAACTGGAACGAACTCTTTGCCATTATGCACGTGTATTGTTACACCCACCATTTCGGGCAGAATGACCATGTCGCGCACATGAGTTTTTACAACCAAAGTGCTTCCTTGTCTAAGGGCTTCTTTTGCCCTTCTTATGTTTTCGAGAAGGATTCGCTGTTGAGGTTTAAGCCCACGCTGAAGGGTTCTCCGCGGTCTTGCAGGAAGTAAGCTGATGAACTCGTCCATTGACATGCCTTGCAGTTGATTAAGCGTGTATCCACGATACCTAAATTCACGCGGCATTAAACTCAGCCTACCAAATGCGATGACACACAAAACCTATAAACTTTCTGCTCACTCTTCCTTGGACACTCTCTTCTTTCTTCGCCCAGCACCTCGCGCCGCAATCAAGCCAACCTTCTGTCCAGGAGGTGCACCATGCGAGGTAGTTGTAACTTTACGCGCGCTTCTCTTGCTACTTCCATAGGGGTGCACAGCCGCAACCATAGCCCGTCCACGAGTCCTCGGGTACTTGTGTCCCTTAGCCTTCATCAAATGAAACTTTGCGCCAGCCTTAAGAAACGGTTTTTCTGTTCTGCCAGCGCCCGCAACAACTCCGACCGTGGCTCTACAATCATCTAGCACATACTTTGTTCTGCCTGAAGGAAGCCGAATGATAGTTCCCTTAGGCGTGTGCGAAACAACAATTGCGTATGTCCCAGAAGATTTCGCGATTTTGCCACCATCACCTGGTCGCAGTTCAACATTACAAATCATAGTGCCTTCTGGAATTTTCCCAACTGGAAGGATGTTACCAACCTCAACTGGAGCCTTCCCACCCATCTGTATTCGCTGTCCAACATAGACGCCCTCTGGAACAACCGTATAGCACGTAGTACCATCTTCGAACCTTAAAAATGCTAGTGGAGCACCACGTCCCGGATCGTGAATAAATTCTTCTATAACTCCGTTTATGGCTGATTCAGCATACTCTTGTTTTGTTATTGTTAATGGATACTGTGCTGGAGCAACCCTCTTATGAGTTGAAGATTTATATGGGCGACCTCCGCGCCCACGCCTTTGAACACGGATTCTTTTTCCCACATCAACCACCTCATCTATTTTATAGTATTCCAAGTTTGATTGCGACATCAGCAGCTTTGTAATCTGGATGGAGCTTTACAAAGGCTTTCTTTTCGCCTTGTGGCGTTATTAGGAGGTTTACACTTTCAACTTTAACCTCGTAGAGCTCTTCAACCGCCCTCTTAACGTCAGCCTTCCCCGCTTTCTTGTTAACAATAAAAACAAGCTTGTTCTCCTTTTCAACCATCATGCTTGCCGATTCAGTCATCATCGGATAAAGAATAACCTCATGCACGTCCATTAGGCTTCCTCCCCTCCTCCGTAAAGTTCACCCAATTTTTCAATAGCGCCTACGGTCCACACGGTAAGCCTACCTGGATGCGCGCCTGGAGCAAGAACTTCAGCGTTTAAATCCTTAACGGCTACAACATCTAAACCAAGAATGTTTTCAGCTGCCTTTGAAATGCCGTCTTTCTCCGCCACAACAATTAATGGTCCCACAGCCTGTTTTATTTTTCGCCCTCTTCGTTTGCCTTTGCCCGCTCGAACCTTGCGGCTTTCTCTGACACGGTAAATGTCGGATAAGAGTCCAAGACTTATTAGTGCTTCTTCAACCTCCCGTGTCTTTTTCAACTTCGCCAAATCATCAGTAACCACAAGCGGAATCGCGGGAACGTCTTCAACTGCATGTCCTCTAGAAGCCACAATTTCCTTATATCCAGTCGCAGCTATCGCAGAGAACAAAGCCAAACGTTTCTCCTTTTTAGGAATCCTCTTAACAATCTTCTTCTCAGGAGTTGGAGGATGTGCAACCCTACCGCCCACCGTCCCAGGAGCAAAGGCAGCTCTGCCCCCAGGTCCTTTTACGCGTGGGATTCGGGCGATTCCTAGTCCAACTCCTCTTGATTCCGCTGTGGTTCGCTTGCCCGCCATTGGGTCTCTTCCTTGAGGTTGAATCCGCGCTGATTGTATTGCAATGACGGCGCGTTTGATGACGTCTGGTCTTATTGGTGTCTCAAAGACTGGTGGAAGCGTTATTTTTCCAACAGGCTTGCCTTGAAGGTTAAAAACTTTCGCTGTCTTCTTAACCATTAGTCTTCACCGTTCTACTTCCCCTGTGGCGACTCAAGCGATATGAACGTAATTTGCGGTGGTTCCTCGGAAACTCCCTTCGGAGGACGCACTGGATAGCGCAATTTTATTGGACGCTTTTCGGTGCCAGGTATGCTCCCTTCTAATAGCAAGTATGGTCCACGGACTAAGCCATATCTTATGAAGCCCCCTTTCGGCGTTATTTCTTTTCCATCATTGCCTATTTTGAGGATTCTCTTGTTGTATTCTGTCCTCTGGTGGAAGCCCATCTGTCCAGCCCTTGGAACACTGTACATTACGTGGTGTGGATTCCACGGGCCTAATGTTGCAATTCCTCTCTTCGTTTTTCTACCCTTGTGCTGTAGTATTGTAACTCCCCAGCGCTTGACAGGGCCTTGGAAGCCTTTTCCAGTAGAGACTGCTATGACATCTACATGTTGTCCTTCTTTGAAAACTTCTGTTGGAGAAACCGTTTTTCCAAGTATGCTTTTAGCGTACTCAAATTGTTGCTGAATTGTTCCTCCGCTGACCTCTATTTCAGCCACATCAGGTTTCTTCCTGGACAAGCTTGTTTGTTTAGGTTGCGTGACTGCTATGACGCGTATTTTCGCAATTTTATCCAGATTTTGCTCAATTTTCTTCAACTGCTCATCAGTGTTAAATTTCTCTGGAAGCGTTAAAACCCTCTCAAGGTTGTCTGGCGGGTCTTTCATCCAAGCCTCAGAGAGAGTTTTCAAGCCATAAGGAGTTTTCGTGTACGCTCTAACCGCGCATATTAAAAGCGGCGGTGCTTCAACGACTGTTGCTGAACGCATTACTTCTTTCCCAAAGTTTGGAGAACGTTTCCTATCCTCAATTGCAAAAACGTGTGTCATTCCAGCCTTGTAACCGATAAAACCCAAAAGCCTAGGCGTATCAGCTTTGATTTCAGGCCAATAGCGTGTTCTAGCCAAAAGGCATTTAGCACGTTTCCTAGGCAAATAAGCAAGTGAACCATGTTTTGGAGCGTGTGTTTTCCTATGACCCATTGTCCGTCCGCTTCGCGTCTTTATGGAATGCCAACATCTAGTTATAAATGTTACCGTTATCGCTAATGTTTTAAGTTATAGGGTAAGTGTTAAATCCAGAATCGCCAAGTGATTTGAGGAGGGAAATAAGCTGTTGAATGTGGCATCGTTGGTTGCGGATGCACTTTATAGTTCTGGTTGTTTAAAGTTTGGCACTTTCAAAATAAAGTCTGGAGCCCTAAGCCCGTATTACATCGACTTAGCATGTCTATTATCTTCGCCGAAAGCCCTATGCACAATAGCCGATGCCGTTGCCGATGAAATAAGGAAGATAATGGCTTCAGAAAGGGTGGACAAGCTTGCATCCATAGAGCTAAAGGGCGCACTAGTTTTGCCAAGCATCGCTTGCCGCGTTGACTTGCCATGCGTCGTTGTGCGAAAAGAGGAAAAAGCGTATGGTGCAACAGGGAGAATTGCTGGAGCAAATGTGGAAAAGGGCGAGCACATAGTCTTTTTTGACGATGTCATCAGCGAGGGCTTATCAAAACTTGAAGGAATAAAACCCTTAGAAGAGCTTGGAGCAAAAGTTAAGCACATCGTTGTTATCGTGGACAGAGAACAAAGCGGAAAACAAAGCCTCAAAAAGCTGGGGTACAAAGTTCACGCCTTAACAACGATTTCAAGCATAATTGAAAGCCTCTACAAGTCGGGCGCAATATCCAAGGAGCAAGCTGAAACTGTAATGGAGTACATCAAGAAACACAACGTTTAAGCATGTAAAAGTAACCAATACAGCAAAACGGTTTAATGCCATCTGCAAATAATTAAACAATCTCGGTGGAGAAAAAGAAAATGAAAACATACCTAAATATCATCTTTTACAGTGAAGGCGCAAATCCAATAGACGTTGTGGAACGCCTACGCTCAATAGGCTTCAAACCCCTAAAGGGAGTGCACGACCACGTTTACGATTGGGGCAAAAAGAAAGTCTCGCTAGAAGATGTCTTACAAGTCGCATGTTCAGTCCATGAAACACTAAGAGGTTGCAAAGTTCTTTACAAACTTGAGACAGAAGAATAACACTAAATCAACAATAACGCTCAATAATAACAGCCATTATTTTTTTGGCGCACTCCAGCGGAGATAAACTTGCAGCATCAACCTTAACTTCTGGATTCAGCGGCTCCTCATAAGGTTGCCCTATGCCCGGCACGGTAGGCGCTTCCCCCTCTAAAGCCTTCGCATAAATTTTTCTTGGAGCAAAATGCGTATCAGCACGCTTTGATTCGCGCTCCATGCAGATTTCCAACGGACATTCAAGGTAAGCCTCCACAAACTTTGGTATCTGCGCTCTTGCATCTTCGCGGTAGCGCCGCAAGTTTCCAGTTGCATCTATAACCACGTTAACACCGTTTTCCGTGAGCAACCTTGCAACGTAAACAAGCGTTGCATAAACAGAATCACGCTCTTCCAAAGTGTATTTTGGCTTCGGCGTCATCACCCTCCGCAAGGCATCCGAAGAGAGAAGCTGCGCATGGATGCCTCCTTTTTTAAGAAGGGCGACTAAAGCCTTTGAAACAACGGATTTGCCGCTTCCAGGCAAGCCAGTAACCCAAACGCACCAGCCCTTATGCGTTGTGAACACCTCTTTGAATCCATTTTTATGCAAAAAGTTCCTTAAAAATTCGTAGTTAGATATTTGGAAAAGGTGGCTTTTGCAGTTGCAGTCAGATGAGCCGAACCGTTTTATTGCAGAGCCAGTTGCGCAGAGTCTGCTTGCAATTTTGCATTCCCAATTTTTTCCGCTTTTTCTGTGAAAAACTTTCATGACATTCGCGTGTTTATTACTTAGTAAATAGTCTATGTGCCAAAATTTTCGCTTATGCTTCCCGATGTGGCGAAGTACTCGCTTAATGAAGCCTTTTTGAGCTGAACCCACGTAGGCGTAAATGCCTTTTTCAAAGTTTATTTTCCCTAAGGCGCCAACATTCAAGCTGATGTCTTTGTTAATTTTTATTATTAAAATGTATATGCCATTCACTATGCTCAGCCGTTTAAGAATTGTTGGGGTTGTACCATTTCAAAATTTCCTCAATAACCTCATCAGAATAACCAAGTTCCTTAAGCTGCCTCTTCAAATCCTCTGTTAGTTCGTCGTCCAAACTAGACGCCATAAAAGCAAGATTCAATCCAAAACTATTTATCCTTTATCATCCAGTGGTTAAGCAGTGTCAAACCAAAACGGCTTGAACGCGTAACTTACTGTGGCTTGTACTGTAAACTATGTGCACAACAGAGCCGCATACCAAAGCAAACATCGCAGTTAAAGCAAGGTCTCCATAAAGAAGGTTTTGACGAAAGGGTGAGCGTGGAGTTTACGCGGATATCCGCTACAAAGCTGAAGGCTAAGCTTCGCTAATGTAGGAATTCACACTCTCTAGGTCAAACCGCTCAAAATGTAAAACATTCCTCACGAAGTTAAGAAGTTTAATGCGGACATCCTTGCTCAGGTTGGGGTACCAAATTGGTGAAGCGACAACCAATCCACGCCAAGCGTAGAAGGGCTGAACAACTTCGAGAATTTCCCAATCGCTTGTCTTCTCCAGATAATTTTTCCAGAACAAACGGAACAAACGTTCAAAAACTCCAGTCAACTCACCGTACTTTTGCAGTGAGTAGAAAATGTAGTTTATTGTCATGGCAGTAACATCGTCCGCTGGTTCGCCCCACTCGCCTCTGCTGCGGTCTAAAACTGTAAAATCTGTGCCTTCACGAAACATAACGTTCCACGGATGAAAATCCCCATGCACTTGACTGAGCCTATGGGCTTTACGCTTAAGCCTCCAACGCCAAACAACACAGTCCCTTTCGATGTCAATCAAGTCCGACTCATTAATGAAATCGAGTTCAGGCGGATAACTATCCAGTAAACCCATAATACACTCGCCATGCCCAACGAGTTCACGTGCACGTCTGATGTAAAGCCAAGGAGCATCCCGCTTGACCTTATGGATTTCAACGAGATAATCCGACAAAGCTAAACAACGTTGCTCGTCTAACTCGTTTAGTTGGTTATTCTCTTTGAGGCTGTCAAGGTCAAAATGATATAGTTTACCGTCAACAAGTTCAGTTAAAATAAAGAATTCGCCACAATCTCCAAGAGACTTTAAACCATCAGTCTTTACAGTAAAAGCACCAACATCAATTGAGCGCACATGACGCGGCAACTTATTAAACGCTGAATGCTGCCAAAGCAGAACCTGCGCTCTATCAGAGAAGTAATCATGCCCGAAACCTTCGGAACGCATGGTCTCCAAAACAACACGTTTAACGGCACCATTAACCGTAAACTCAATAACGTATGGAACACCATAACCAAAACCTTTAAGATCCTTCAAAATATCAGTCTTTTCAGCTCCAAGTCTCCAAACAGCACAAATTTTTACGTCAGCATTGTATAATGAAGCCAAGTATTCACGCAAAGCATTTTCAGAAACGATCATTTGATAATCACCTTTTTTAGTTGCCATTCGACTTCACCCACAATAATACATCACGCCACAGATAGAGGATTAAGGTAAAACTTGTACTTAAGTATATAAACAAACTAATTGGCGAGAATGAGGCTCTACTAATGTATGGCAGAAGAAAGTTTCCAACAAACGCCTCTGTAATTCTCACATAAATATAACAGGCGGCTCCAACGATTAGTAGAAAGAGGATTTTATCAGAAAAACGAGAGGGATTAAGCACCTTATTCTTAAAATACCACAGAGCGTAAGCAAAGCCGCAAAGAATCAGCAAGTAAACTGGGGTGTATGGATAGGTTAAACCGACGCTAACGAAAACCCTAGCTAAGGGCAATACAAAGTTTAAAAGTGCTGTTGTAAGATTAAACCTTTAATATTTGATAAAGAGTTGATGGCGAGTAAAATGGGCGTGTTTATACAAAACGGGACAATCTTAACAATGAAAAGTGGAAAAGTTATTCGCCAAGGCGCCATTGCAATAGAAGATGAAAGCATAGTTGACGTTGGAAAAGCCAGAGAATTAAAGCGAAAGTATGGAAGAGGCTATGAAAAAATAGATGCGCAAGGAAAGGTGGTGATGCCAGGTTTAATTAACACCCATCAACACGCTGCCATGAGCTTACTAAGGGGATACGCGGACGATTTGCCGCTTCAAGAGTGGCTTGAAAATTGGATATGGCCAATAGAGAAAAACATGAGCGCACACGACATTTACGTTGGTGCGTTATTGACTGCGGTTGAGTCTATAATGAGTGGAACGACTACCATCAACACAATGTACCATTACACTCAAGAAGAGAATGAGGCAAAAGCCCTTGCAGATGCCGGCGTAAGAGGCGTCGTTGGTCATGTTTGCTTTTCATGGCGAAAAGACGAAGATAAAAACGCCTTGCAAAATTTGGCCAAGAATTGGCATGGGAAGAATGACGGGTTAATTCGCGTGAGCGTCGACCCGCACGCACCCTACACGGTTGACCCCCAATACATGAAGGAGCTACATTTTTTGAGGCATAAGCTAAACCAAAGGTACGGTTCTGAAAAAAGTCCAATAATTTGTCACGTTCATGTTGCTGAAACATTTGATGAACGAGAAAAAATTCAAAGCACTTTCGGTTTGAAGCTGAAAGGCGGCGTAATGGAGTATTTGGACTCCCTTGGTGTTTTGGACGAGCACGTTATTGCTGCACATTGCGTGGCATTAACAGATAATGACATAACCGTTATGAGAAAAAGGGGCGTAAAAGCTGCACATAATCCCATTTCAAATCTTAAGCTAGCTTCTGGAATAAGCCCCATCCCAAAAATGCTCAAGTTTGGCTTGACGGTATCGCTTGGCACAGACAGCCCATGCTCAAACAACACGGCAGACATGTTCGAAGTAATGAAGATTGCAGCGCTTCTGCATAAAGGCGTAAACAGGAATCCGACGCTTATGCCAGCGGAAAAAGTTTTGGAGATGGCGACAATTGATGGAGCAAGGGCTCTTTCGTGGGAAAGCGAGATAGGCTCAATAGAAACTGGGAAAAAGGCAGACTTGGTAATCGTTAACCTTCAAAAGCCACATCTTCGCCCAATGTACAGTGAAGCAAGCCACATTGTTTACGCAGCTAAGGGCTCTGACGTTGAAACAGTGATAATCAACGGCAAAATAATAATGGAAAACAGAGAACTGAAAACCCTAAAGGCTGAACATGTAATGGAGATGGCGGAAAAAGCCAAAAATAACCTTTTAGAGAAACTGAAACGCCAACGTTAAATAGCCTACCACAAATGAAGCTTAGTAAAGTGACAAAAATGAAACAGTATAAAGTTAAGGATAAAAGCCTAGCCCAAAAGGGCGATTTACAAGTAGAATGGGCATCACGCCACATGCCAGTGCTAGAACAAATCAAAAAAAGATTCAAAAAAGAAAAACCATTGAAGGGCTTAACACTTGGCGCATGCCTACACGTAACAAAAGAAACGGCAGTCCTAATTGAAACTCTTTTGGCGGGAGGTGCAGAAGTAGCGCTATGCGGGTCAAACCCGCTTTCTACACAAGATGATGTGGCGGCAACCCTCGTAGACAAGGGAGCACATGTCTTTGCTTGGAGGGGGCAGACAACAGAAGAGTATTACTGGTGTATTGAACGCGTCATAGACTTCAAGCCAGTAATAACGCTTGATGATGGAGCAGACCTTGTTGGAACAATCCACAGCAAAAGAACTGAAAACATAAAAAACATTAAGGGTGGAACTGAAGAAACAACAACAGGCGTTCTAAGACTGCGCGCAATGGAAAAATCTGGAACACTAAAATACCCAATAATTGCCGTAAACGACGCATACACAAAATACCTATTTGACAACCGCTATGGAACAGGACAAAGCACAATAGATGGCATCCTAAGAGCCACAAACATCCTTCTGGCAGGCAAAAACTTTGTTGTCTGCGGCTATGGATGGTGCGCAAGAGGAATAGCCATGCGTGCACAAGGCATGGGCGCAAACGTGATAATAACAGAGGTTAACCCGCTTAGGGCGCTTGAAGCAGCACTAAACGGTTTCCGTGTAATGCCAATAACAGAAGCCGCCGCAATAGGCGATATATTCGTCACAGCAACAGGCGACATCAACGTCATTAGAAGAGAACACTTGGAGAAAATGAAGGACGGGGCAATACTTGCAAACAGTGGGCACTTCAACGTTGAAATAAGCATAAAGGATTTAGAGAAACTTTCCATCTCAAAGCGAAACATACGCCCAAACCTGGACGAGTACACATTAAAAGATGGAAGAAAAATTTACCTTTTAGCAGAAGGAAGACTCGTAAACTTGGCAGCAGCAGAAGGACACCCATCCGAAGTCATGGACATGTCCTTCGCAAACCAAGCTCTATGTGTGGAACATCTAGCAAAAACAGAGAAGCTTCCACCAAAAGTCCACACTGTGCCAAAGGAAATAGACGAGACTGTTGCCAAACTCAAACTCAAAGCCATGAATGTAGAAATAGATGAGTTGACAGAAGAGCAAAAACAGTATTTATCAACATGGGAAATGGGAACAATCTAAATTTAAGCCCGAAAAACACGGCAAAATTTTTAAAGCTTAAACGAGTAAACATGGGTTCATATGGTGATGTATAAATGGTTAGTAAAGATCAGACAATAGGCGGAATAATACTGATAGTCTGCGTGGCAGTTGCTCTCTTCTATACCGTAACGCTCTTCTACCCAGATTGGATGATAAATATAGGATGGGCCAGCGACAGGGGCGCTGTGCAATTCTGGCTAATAGCGGTTCCAGTATTCATAGCGTTTATTGCTATCATGGCTATAGGCGCATGGATTGGGTTGACGATGGCGACGACTCCGCCGCCGAAACCAATAGAGGAAATTACAAAAGAGATGGAGAAAGCAGCGGAAACAGTCGAAGAAAAACCTGAAGAAAAGCCAGCGGCGGAAACTGTGGAAGAAGAGAAGAAGACTGAAAGGAGAAGAAAAAGTTAGCAGTAGCTCATTCAAAAACTCTAAATTTTAATATTTTAATTTCGTGCAGCAAACACGTTAAAAGCCGAGTATTTTAAATGCAAAATTTAATGCCACGTGAACTGCGGCTGAAATCCCAAAAATCATGATAATAACTTTTGGAGACACTGAGATGAACGGTGTTTCCTCGCCTTTAGGTTGTATTTCATATTCCTTAATCTCGTGGGTTTCAGCGTCAACCTTAACGATGGCGTTAAACTTTTTCATCTCAACTTCAACGGTGTAGATGTTCTCTTCCAGTGAAACCCTTTTCGGTTTTAATCCTCCTTTATTTCCAATCCTCTTAAGAAAACCCGTGGCAATTGCCGTGACGGTTTCAGCGTTCAAGCTTTTAGCTTGGGTTGCGGGGGTGAGAACTCCTGGAACGCGTTTCTGCATGGCTGCCGACAACTATGCTGTCTCCTAACCAAGTTTTAAAGGAAAACTTGAAATCTTAAAAAAGCGAGTGTGTATCATTTGTAACCAACTAGCCCTTCACGCGTTGAAGCATACATTTAACAATTCTCTCGCACATCATACATTCTTCGGGTATCTTCTCCTTTGTTGAACGCTGGCTCAAGTATCCGAAATTATGCTTACACGTGACGGGTTTGTCGAGTGTTTCGACGCTAACTTTTCCAAGTGTTGGCTTCGTCTCTTGTTCGTTTTCCTCTTCGATGGATAGCTTGGGTTTCTCTTTCTCTGTTTCCTCTGTTATCAAGATGCCGTTTTCAACGGTTATTTCTGTTAGGCAGTATGGACAAGCATCATAAGCCTCGTTTTTCAGGCTTAGGTTTTCGGCTTTAATTGGTTTTGGGAATACTCTTCCACAAGAGGGGTTTGGACAAGTGAAGCTTTGGTTATCTTTGTTTTCTTTCTTTTTGTGGATTGACATACCCTCCTCTGATTTAGAATCGGAGTTCACCTTTATAGTGTTAATGAATCTTGAATAATTATCCAAACTACGTTAGAGCAAAAACTATGGAGAAGCCAGCCGTTTTAAGTCCTCTGCGCCTTCGGCATATCCAGAAGCAATTAATACGTCGCCCGCCTCGATTTTTGAGTCTGGTTTTGGTCTTATGCACTTTTCACCTCTTCTTATGGCAAGAACCCACATTCCAGTTTCCTCTGGGATACGTGCCTCTCTTATGGTCTTGTTAGCTAAAGGTGAATTTGCCGTCACATAAACATGTGTAATTGTTTCCTGTGCCTCTTCAATTGTGCTTTTCAATATTGGGTGCGGCTCCAAACCTCTTAGGACAACTTCGGCTATTTCAGCTGCTGCATCCGCTATTTTCTCAGCAACTACGCCGAGCCGTATTAAACCGAGAAAGCCTCGCGCTTCGTCTTTTTTGAAGCTGCTTGAGAGAACGCATAGTTCAAATTCTGTGTGTAATTTGTCCACATACTCCTCTAGTTTATGCACTTCTTCTGCTAGTTCCTTGTTGTCATAAAGCAGTGAGGAATAGGCTAGGTCAATCATTAGTTCAGAAGTGTCCTTTAATTCAACAAAGCGTTTAACGATTTCCTCAAATTGTTTTTGCCGCTTTTTTGAAACCCTCACTTGTTCGGTTTTGCGTTTGCCCTCTGCACATTCTTTTAACTCGTCAATTCCAACGGGTGTGCCTCTCGCAATTAAAAGGTCTCCGCTAAGGATTTTCTCTGTCTCTTTAGGGTCAATTATCCAATCCTTGTTTCGCTTTATGGCAATTATGTCTACGCCCATCTCGGCGGCTAATTTTAGCTCGCCTATTTGCTTCCCAATAATGGCAGAACCTTCGCTTACTCTTGCACGCAATAGACGCTCCTCAACTTTTTCAAAAATTTCACTCACAATTGGATGCACGCCAATGTTCTGCGTTACTATCGCAGCGATGTCAGCAGCAGCGTCTGAAATCTTGTCCGCGGCAGAAGCCACGGTGGAAACACCAAGCAAATCTTCGGCGTCTCTGGCGTCTCTTGCAGCAACCATTATTGAAATCTCTAAAAGATAGGCTAATGTGTCTACGCGCAACTCAAGTTCTAGGACATCTTCTGCAAGGTCTTTGTCGTTGAACAGCGCGGCTGAATATGCCAAATCAATCATTAATTCGGAAAGGTTCTTCATTTCTAGGAGAAGGTCTCTAGCGGGTATGGGCTTATACTCAATCTTTTCGAAGCGGTGAGGCATACTACTTTTGTCGCTCCACGCGGATTATAAATGAAAAAGAAATATTTTAACCCTATCTCCGATTAAAGTCCATAGCCACAGATAATTATGGCGACAAGTAGAGCCACAGAAGTCACGGTGTCTGCAAGAGAGCTTTCAATTGGTATTATAAAGTTGTCTGGGTCTAACCCTTTATGGAAAGTTAGGATAGCGGTGGCGTAGGATATCAAAATTATCATTGAAACAGCAATCACGTTTGCAATTAAAAGGGTTGCAGTGAACATTAAGAACTGCGAAAGAACATTGTTTATTGAAAGCGACAACGTTGACAAAACAGTAAACATTACAATAGAGGCTGCCCATGCTCCAAAAACGTGGTTTAAGTGACCTTTTATCGACGAAAGCGAAGGCTTAAGCAAACCCAAAGTTAGCTTTGTTGTGGCAGTAGACCCGACAACAGAACCAACATCACCAACCAAATCTATTAAGGCGGGGTAAACAGTGTATATTTCGCTTCTGCCCGTCAATATAACCTCACTTATCATGTTAAGAAAAGTTCCAGTAATGTTCACAACGAAAGCCACGGCTATCAACGTAAAGGAAAATTCTCTAACAGTCTTAACAAAATCTTCTTCGTGACGATTTCTCATCAGAATGTATAAGGCTATAATTGCGAATGCGATGGCAACCGCGGCTACCACATATTCGCCAAAGAAACTTGTGAAAAAGAAGATGTAGAGAACCATGGCGTAACAAACAGTTATGGTTATATCAGCAACAGTTGACATTATAGGGTACACTGTTATGTCAGGATCTAAACCCTTCTTGAAGGATGTAAAAGCAACAAGCATCGTAAGCAAGGAAATTGTTAACCCCAAAGCCATGGTTGCCATTACGACAAGTAAAATCTCATAAAAGTTTGAGGGGGAAATCCCCCAAAAGAGGCTTCCGAAAACAAGCGAAATTAAACTCATGGCAACGCATGTTTCAAAATTTATGAAGACAACGGCGTCAAAAAGTTTGTAAAAAACCTTTGTGTTGTTAAGAAACCTTGGATAAATTGTTCCAACGTGCAATGCGGTGCTTAAGCGTCCAGAAAACAACCCGCCAACAGTGCCCTTAGAGCTTAAAATTGTTGGGTAAACTGCAATAATCCATGGCACTTGAAAAGAATCAAGTCTCGAAATAACCAGTAAGTAGAATATAAAGCCTGCAAATATCCCGCCAACATCGGAAGTGTATGCCACTAGGGACTCTTTAAACGTCCTTGAGAAAACCTTAGAATCCATTTTGAAGGTCATGGGCTAAAGGCCTCCATAAGAATTTTCGGCGAGAAAGGTTTACGTGAAAAAGCATTTTTAGGGCTAGCGGTTGCATTGTTCAGGAGTCGAGCATGGCTTATGCTGCTGCATATTAGTATTTTCGCCTTCATCTTGTCCACCATCTTCGCCCATCCATAGGCACCCCTTCAATGGAAACCATTTGAGGAGCCCTTACGCTTCACTCCGATGCTCGCTCATAAACCATAGAAGATGCATAGAAATTCCTTAAATAAGTTTCCAAGCAAATCCTTTAACAAAAATCAATATTCCAAATTCATAACCGTTTTAATAATCCAAAATCTAAAACTCAGCAACAATGGTGAAAAAGGTTGTATGCAATTTGGGTGAAGCTTGACGAGACACTCCCATGGATCGAACTTAAAGGGGATTATTCTAACAGAGAAGAGGCAAGAAAAGCAGCAAAACAAACACTAAAAAACGCAAAAATCAAAATAGTAAAAGTGGCGAACAGAAAGAAACCCTTGAAAGTACCCGCAATAGCAAACTTACGTTAAACCGAACGCGTGCACACTGGGCATTTGAACTTTTGTAAGGCTGGAAGTTCCTCCTTATGCAGTTCGCAGAGCAACTCTTCAGCTCTTATTGTTTCACATATCCCACAAAGTTGTTCTATGACATCTTCAACCGATGAACCACTTTTCGCTATTGTTTCAGCAAGCTTTGAAATCCTTTTCATCGTCTCCCCAGACTTTGTCATATCACCGATAAAGCTTGCACCACGCTCGCCCTTAAAATACTGAGTTATGGCTGCGGGTGTTAACTCCATTTTCTCTGATGCGTCTATTTTGCGCATACCGTATTTTTCCATAAGTTCTTTTGCCACAAGCACTCTTATTGCAGGTAACACGTGTTTTACTATTATCATGCATGGTGGTTTCATTTTGCCTCGTGTTATTTTTGGTGTTAAGCTTATATATGTTTAACGACGTTAAATAATTTAACACTGTTAAACAGGGCACACATATGCAAAAACAAACCACAACAGAACCACAACTCGCCAACCTAGAAAAACTAAAATCACACGAGGAAGTAGACAAAAACCACTTAGCAGAACTAAAAAGAAGAATAGAAGCAGACAACATTCTAAAACACCCAATAATAGTGGACAAAAAAACAAACGTTATAATCGACGGCGAACACCGCTTCACAGTCCTCAAGGAATTACAATGCAAAACCATACCAGCAATTTATATCGACTATGAATCGCCAATAATCGAGGTTCAAAGTTGGAGGAAAAACTTTAAACTAACAAAGGCTGCGGTAATTGAAGCAGGGATAAGCGGCAAAAAGCTCCCACCAAAAACGTCAAAGCACCTAATCAAAATGTCCACTGACGCCAAGCACATATCAGTAATAGAAAAAAGAGTTGACGCCCCATTAGAAATGCTAAGACAAGAAATCACACTTGTAAACTTAAACCTACTAAGACCAGCAATGCGCGTAGACACAAGAGATGTACTACCGCTTTACACGAAGTTTTCGCAGACAAGGAGCGTTGACACCCCAATAATAATTGACAAAGCCACGTACACAATTCTTGAAGGAAGCGAAGCATATCAAGCTTTAGACCTATTAACAGCAGATAAAGCCCCAGCGATAGCCATCAACATCCAAAAAGCAAAAATAAAAACCACACAGTCCATAACCAAAGAAGAAATAATAAAGGCAGGAGTGGAAGGACCAAAACTACCACCAAAAGCCTTCAAAATACTAGCAGCACCAATCAAAATAGAAAAAATCCCACTAAAGAAACTCTTGTCACAAAAAAAGGAAAACAAAAGCACCCTTCACGTGTACGAAAGCACGCTTGATTTGCTGCAAGGCGCATGGCCCACGCCGCTAGTCAAGTTGCACTCGTTCTCTGGCAATGGCATAACTGTTTTTGCAAAACTTGAGGGTTTTAATCCCTTTAGCAACAGCATAAAAGATAGAGTAGGCTGGGCAATGATAAGAGAAGCCTTAGAAAACAAAGAACTCAGAAGCATACTTTATGAGGCAACCTCAACAAACACTGGAATCGCATTAACATCAATCGCGAACACTCTTGGAATAAAAACCAGACTCTATATTCCCCAAACCATCCAAAAAATAAGCGACACGTACCTAAAAGCTCTAGGAGCAGAAATCGTCAGACTCCCAATAAACCTAACAGTAGAAGCCATAAACCAAGTCGAAGCCGAAGCAAACACTGACAAAGCCACACACCTAAACCAATTCGAAAACGACGCCAACCTAAAAGTCCACCTAAAACACACAGCAAAAGAACTAGACGACCAACTAAGCATTTTAGGTTTAAAGCCCACATGCATAATCGGCGGTCTAGGAACGTCGGGGCATATGAGCGCCATATCCCTCTACTTCAAAACCAAATACAAAAACAAAGTAGAAATCATCGGAGTCCAACCAGCCAAAAACGAATCAATACCAGGAATAAGAAGAATAGAAACGGGAATGAAATGGTACCACTGGACACGCTTCGACCACATCGTAGACGTAACCCAAACAGAAGCCATAGAAGGCACAATAAACATAGCAAGAAAAGAAGGCATACTAATAGGCTTAAGCGCAGGCGCCGTAGTAAGCGCATTCAACAAAATCGCAAAAACAAAAGGCGTTTACGCCCTAATATTCCCAGACACAGGATACAAATACGGAGAACAAATCCAAACCTACCTAAACAAACAAGCGTAACCGCTCTAGCCAAAAATCTAGAGGGGGTCTATCACTATTGGAAAAGAAAACTGCCAAAAAATGTAGCTTCTTAAAAGCGTCAAGCTGTAGCGCTAATCGGGCATAATCGACTGCCAACCAATTAGACGTCGATGATTACACTCTTAAAAGGTGTAACTCTTTTTGCAATTTTAAACATTCTAAACCATTCCACATCAGATAAAAACAATCCCGCATAAGCTCCAGCGTAGCAAGCTATTCCACACCTCTCACAAATTGGTTTAACTACATTCTCGCTTGTACCAGCTATAACACAAGGCTGTTTCATGTTGCCTTGACTATCCAAGTTTACAAAGAACCATGTTGGGCAATTTGCAGTCCATTTTCCACTTCTAAAAAGGTTTAATTGCTTTGCCGTGTTGGCAATAAAATCTGGATACTTTTCTTTTATCCTCAGTAATCTGTCTATGATATCGTTTCGTAATTTTCCGTAAGGCAGCCATAATTTATCACCATAAGAAAAAGGCGTGTGAAATTGAAATGTGAAAGCTCTGGCTAGGCTATACCATTCATCAACAACATCTTCGACGCACTCATAGTTTAAACTATTTATCGTCATGTTAACAACAACATCAACTTCCGGATGGCTCAGAACATTTTGCTTCACCTTACCGTATATTTTCATGCCTCTAATTGCATCGTGAACACTTTCGGTTCCATCAATCGAAATAAAATATCCCACACCAAAATCTACTAAAGGCAATGTTCCATTTGTCACCACAGTAACGTAGCGCCACTTCATTTCGCTTACAACAGCCTCAATAACATCTGGTCTAAGAAGCGGTTCGCCGCCTGTCAGACTCACAGACATAACATCGTTTTTTATGAATTTTTCCCTTACGACTTCTCTCCATTCTTCGGCACTCAATTCTTTGTGCGGTGCCCTATTCAGCCACCAATAACAGTGCGCGCATTTCAAATTGCAAGAATTGGTAATGTCAGCAGAACCAAACACGGGCAGTTTTCTCCTAAAATACTTTATTTGAACTATTTTATAACCAACTTTTGCAACGCCAACCAATCTCTTCAAACTAAAAACCCGCTCATCTTCTCTTCTGCTTCTTTCCACCACGGGCCCGCCTAGTCTGATACCCTCTAGCTTTGCTACGGCGAGCACTTTCTTTGGCCTTTCTACGGGAATCCTGCTCCCTACTCATACTCTCTAATTCCTCTAAAATATCAACAACATCCCCTCCAAAAAACTTTCTGCTAAAAATACAAACCTACACTAACCGTCCATAAGCGCCGGGGAATAGGTTTACATCTCGGTTTAAATTCTCGGCGAATTTTGCTTAAGGTTCTCGTTCTTCTCTGTGACTCTACGGATGCGTCGCATAAGTAATAAAGTCATCATGTGCTTCAATCATGGATAGTTCACTATACCAAGCTAAAGTAGCAAAACATTCCAAGATGCACATTGGCGAAAATGGCCTGTCTCTCCATCTGTTTTATAGTTGCATTAAAATCCACATCAACGCTCGCAAGATTCCAACGGCTACAGCCACTACAATAAGTAAGAGCACCCACTTGCCTATTACACGTCAGAAAGAAATGGCGAGGATGCCGACTGAAACTGTAATTAGCATTAAAAAAGCAATCATAAACATTGTTGAGTACTGAGGCGGAATAAGTTGATACTGTGTTAGGGCTAAAGCGCTGAAGATTATGGTGAGTAATGCTATGTATCCGAATCGATAGCGCCATCCTCCTTTCTCTTGACTTTTAGTGTGAAATGTATACACAGCCTTGACAAGCCTTTGTCTATATTTCGGTCGCAAAGCCATTACGGTAGCAAAAGCCATGAAGGCAATACTTACAATTAGAAAAAAGGGAAGGTGTTGTGGGTTTAGGTAAAGGTTCCATATAATAACGATTATGGACATAACCAACAGTATCGCGGCGGTAGACCATCTCGGCTTCTCTGCCATTATTTTAAGCCCATAGGTTTTCAGCTCTTATAGACAACAAGCATACTATGCAGAGAAGCGAACACATATATGTCATGCTTCATGCGAATGAACAAACTCAAATCCAGCCAAGGTACCTTCGTATCAAAAACCATAAAACGAATATCGTTGCAAATGTTGCGACTAACATCCAACCTCCTTTTCCTGTTATTTTTAGAAAATCGACGATAAAAATGATGCTAAGAGTAAACGATATGAAGATGAGGACTATGGTAAGAAATGTAAAAAGATACGGGGGAAGATATGGTTGATAAATGAAAGTGACAAACAATGCTGCGAGGCATGAAAGAAAGATGGACATAAGTTTACGCTCATGCCGATAAACCCATCCTGCTCTTTCTCTAGCCTTAGATTCATAAGCAAGTATACGTCTGGCTTGTCTAATTAACCAATGCCTCAGTCTAGTTAATAATGTGGTAATGGTCATGGTGCCGTCGCCGTTATTATTGTAACATCACCTTCTAATATATTTTGAGCCTTTTCCAGACTTTGTCGCTCAAATATCCTCCAGCGACGAATAGAAGAATGAATATCAAAAGTGAGTAAGGGGGAAGAGGTCCTGTGAGCTCTCTCCACACTATTAATACTACAAAGCTTGACACACAACCTGAAACAAACACGTATATTATCCTGCGGTGTCTTGGCGGACGCTTAATCCACTTTTCTCTATAGGCAATATAACCAATAACAAATTTAGAAATGAGCAGAGATACTGAAAAGCTATAGCCAAGAGCCGCATAAACATGTAAGGTTAAAAGGAAAATTGGAATAACTAAAAGCAAAATAAGTATTATAAAAACAAGTTTTAATGCGTTATTTTTAACCCGAGACTTAACTGCAGCCAAAACTCAACATCACTCGCCAATCAATTTGCCATTTACGTAAATTTTCTTCAAAAATAATTGATAGAAAAGGAGTAGATGGGTTTACTAATAGTTTCGCAATCATGCAAACGGACAATCTATCCACCCCATGTATTCAGCGCACAAGCAGCAGTCCCACACCACAGCCGCCCAAGATATAATACAATAAGCGCAAGTGGCGATACACATAATGACCAACCACCAAAACCAGATTCCGCCAGTCACACAGGCCACACAAACGGTGCAAGTTGGGTCCAACAATGCATTAATTGCAATCCACACTAGGCAATTTACACAATTCCATAAACTGCCACCACCAGGTGGTGGGCTTCCTCCTCCGCCGCCACCGCCGCCGCATAGTGGTTCTAGTTCTAGGCTCATGTAGGATTCTGCCATGCAGCAGGCTGGGTCACATCCTACGGGGTCTCTTAATATTGCTACGCTTTTCAGAATTTCGTAGTCGTAGTTTGGTAGTTGTTTCTCTATTAGCTTGGAGATTTGTTTGGCTTCTTTCTCCATGGCGTGGTAGGCGTTCACTAGCTCGTTGAAGGTTTGGTTTTGGCTGTGCTTGTAGATTTTTCGCATTTCCTTTGCAACTTCGCTTAGGATAGCGTAGTGCTGTGACAATGTAACCGTAGCATTGAATTGCACCATCTCTAACGAAAGGATTTCTGTTTTGTTAGCTGGGATGTAGTTCATTATGGAAAAGCATGTTTGATAAGCTGCTGAGTCTTGGGAGGGAGACAAGAGGGAGACCCCACGTACTGTATACTCTTGATACTGAATGATGTAAGCCAGTTCTCTAGCGCTTGCTGTAAGGTCTTCAGAAACTACGGTGGATGTCTCGGTAAGAGAAATCGTTACATTTGCTTCCTTCTGTGTTTTTATATAGTTCCATAGGCGAGTTCTTGTAATGGTTGCCTCAAACTTGTTTTCTCCGTTTTCAATCGAGAACAAAGTCACAGCATAGTTTTCGCTGCGTTCAAGCACAACGCGTTCAAAAGAAAACGCTTCTCCAGAACAGCACGTTCTGTTTTCCACTGGGCATCCACCATCAACTTCGCAGCCACCATTACTATCGCACCGTGACTTTGACACTAAAGGCTCTATGCTCATCACGACTTTACCATTAATAACATCAACCATAACAGTGTGAAAAGTAGTCTCTGCATTAGGATTATAGTTTTGGGATCCTGTGGGTACTATGAGCATCGTGGTGATAAGTAAACAAGCCATAATCACAGCAGCAATCATGTTGGATGATTTGCTTCTTAGCATAATTTTAATCATTTTTACGTATCCCGAAAAAGATAATATATAGTTATATGCATATTTAAATTTTGTGCATACCGTAAAGGGTAAGGAGAAAGTGAACCTTCAGACGGCAGAATGCGGTTTGGCAGTGACTATTTTTTCTCTTTTTGCATGTTTAAGCGTGGCGTGTGCTTCCGAACAAATGCTAGTTGAGTTTTTCTACCTTCCAAGCGGATGTCCCACCTGCGACAGGGCTAAACCATTAATGTTTGAGATAGAGCGGCAGTACGGCGAAAAGATTAAGGTTGAATGGATAGACGTAAGCCGCTCAGAGGGGCTTCAGCAGTTTCGGCAATACAATTTGACCAGGGTTCCCGCTGTTGTGGTTAACCGTGAATACATGATTTTGAGCAACGAAATAACTCGTGAAAAACTTGGAGCAGTTATAGATGCATACCTAAGGGAAACTCCTCCTATGCCTTCTCCTTCGGCGCCCCTAAGCTTAATAGCTGCCTTTACACTGGGCTTTTTTGAAACGTTTTCTCCATGCCTAATCGCAATATTGTCTTTTATACTAAGCTATACTGTGGGAAAGGCAACCCATTTTAAGGAAGGCATGCTGCGTGGTATTACCTTTGGAGTGGGCTTCGTTTCCGCCGCCATAGTTCTCGGAGCAACCTTTGCCATAGCGTTAGTCTCTATACCCAATCTTCAAAATGTTATGGTGTGGATTATCTGCATTTTTGTCATTATTTTTGGACTTAACCTGTTGGGACTGCTTAAAATGCCAATTCAAACAAAACCTCTGGTCAAGAAGCTGACGGAAAGATACGCCTTCACCTATGTTGGGCTGTTTTCTCTTGGTTTCGTCTTCTATTTCCTTGATCCGTGCATTGCACCGTTCTTGTTCACCATGCTATTGATGCTTCAAGGCTCTGCTTTTATACTTCTTCTACTGTTTTGCCTAGGAGCAATAATACCATTTATTGGCATTGGAATAGTTGCTGGTTCTGCATCCAAACTAGCAAGAAGAACATACAAACACCGCCACAAAATCCGAGCAATCAGCGGCATAATCCTAATAAGCTACGCCATTTACCTTATCACGCTCTCTATTACCACAATACCTTCATTCTAGTTTTGATGGAAGCCTAAGAATTGCTCTGCAAACAGAGAATTTAAACGCAACTCGTAAAGTTTGGCGCCGGGGAGGGGATTCGAACCCCTGCGAGCCCAAAGGCCCACTGGCTTGCTTGTCTTTTACTCCAGCCCGCTATTGTTGCTGTGTTGATCTCGAGGCCAGCGCGATAACCACTCCGCCACCCCGGCTGTGTAAAGAATAAGCGCTTACCTCTAAAAGTGTTTCAGTTTTATATAAGCGACGGGTAAAGCCATTTCTTTTTCCGCTTCTGCTTTTTCATGTCCCACTCGTGCAGTATTTTAACCGCTTCGTTTGCTATTTTTATTGCCGTTTCCTCACCTGCTCCAGGCTTGAATTCGTTTGCACATCTGTTCGCGTACACTGCACATATGGAAGCTGCCCTTAAACCAAAGAGACTTGCCAACGTATACAACGTTACCGTTTCCATTTCAAAGTTCAGTACTTTCGCCCTTTACAATATTGGAATAATGTTTTCGACATTTGTTGGAAATTGCGGTACTGGACGGTTTTGCCCAGCGTAAAAGTCCGCTGTTGTTGCAGTTACGCCAACATGGTAATTGCCTACTCCAAGGTTTTCAGCCGCTTCAATTAGCGCCAAAAGAACCTCGTAGTTAGCCGCCGCTGGATATTCTGGCATAACATAACAGTTACTCGTATAATCAAGGCGGACAGCTGCAGAAGAAATAACTACATCACCGCATCTAACATCCTCTTGTATAGCGCCAGAACTACCCACACGAATAAACGTGTGAACACCCACTTGAGAAGCTTCATTCACAACAATCGCCATGCATGCAGGCCCAATACCACTTGAAAGTGCAGAAAGCCTAACACCCTTATATTTACCGGTAAGGCTTCTAAATTCACGGTGACAAGAGATTTCTTTTGCAGAATCCCAAAAACTGGCGATTTTAGCAACGCGGTCTGGGTCACCTGGAACAAGGAGGTATCCAGCTAAATCTCCCTTCTTACATTGTATGTGATATTGCTTTTGTTGATTTGATGGAAACCTATGCACGTTATCCACCAATGTCAGCTAAATACGCTTAAGACTTAAAGATATGGTGCCTTGTAACGAACCTTTATTTTTTTGGCATAACCAAGTCAGCTATGTCCACGCTGTGCTCGTATATTTGCCTAAGGAACGAAGCTATAGCCAATATTTGTGGAACAACATCAATCGACTGGGCGCGCGCTACACTCTCGATTTCCGCAAAAACCTTGTCAATTTTGCCCCGCATTTCACGAACACCCTCCGCAACCGCGATGTCATTCCCAAAGAATGCTTTAAGGGCATTTTCATGCGATTCAAAACAAAGCGTGTGAAATTCAACAAACAATCTCCGCAATGCGTCAGACACCTTTGCGCCTTTCAACTCAATGGTTTTAAGTGCCACGCGCACACATTCATCGCCTATAGCCTCCACAAGACTTGCTGCCAACCTATAGTCTAAACAGTCTATTGGGCTTACGCCAAGCTTATCGCTTAATCCTGGATTCTGGATTATGGTTCGAAGGATACGCACCAAAAGAAAATACAGCCTGTTGCTCTCATCATCACGCGCCACGACACCCTTGGCTGCCTGCACGTCACCGTCCACAAATGCGTTAATGACATCCCTATGCATACTGGCAACAATAGTGTAGCCCCTTCGAAGAATCTTCTCAGGCGGAAAGCTTGAAGGCTCCAAAAGGCACTGCAAAACAATTTTTGAATAATCCTCTTCGACGATCTCCAATCCAACAAGGCGTGTGGCAGTTTTCTTTATGATATCCCGCACCTCAAAGCTTATACGCTCTTTAGATTCAAACCGAATAATGTCGTAACCCAGCAAATATGCACCTATAACCTCACGACCCAAATAAGGTCCAAGCTTAAGAGTAATAGTACGTGGAGGGGCTTCAACTCCATAGTGGGGATCTATAAGGAGTTTGCCATCGCTTGTTTCGGATAGTGCTACTACGCCTCCGCGCTGGAGGCTATAACGCTCAGCCCAAGACTTTGGAAGGCACACAAAGAATGTCCCGCTTGGAGTTTGCTGGACCTTGCGCAGTTCACTCATCTAAATCACCTTTAAACATGCAACCAACATTGGGGAATTTAAATAAAAACCTGATATATAAATTTAGGCAAAAGTGTTGAAATTGACCAAAGAAAATCTAATTGGTATAGACTTGGCTGGAAAACCCAAAAACCCAACCGGGATTGCCCTCTGGAAACAAAAAAGAGTAAAGGCGCAATCCGTCTACACGGATGATGAAATTCTGGCATACTTGAAAAACTTTAAACCATCGGTTGTAGCGATGGACGCGCCGCTTAGACTCCCAAAAGGCGGAATCCTGCGCGAGGCTGACAGAGAAATGATAAAAAGGGGGTACGGTGTTTTCCCTCCGACACTGCCAGCTATGAAAACTTTAACCTTGCGAGCCATTAAGTTAAGTGAGTTGATAAAAAAGGAAGACTTTAAAACCATAGAAGTGCATCCAACATCAACAAGGAAAGCTTTAGGCATGCCGTTAAAAGATTGGGGAAAAATTCAAGCAATCCTAAAGAGCATAGGTTTAAAGGGAGACATCCAAGTGCGCACTCTAACACCTCACGAAATAGACGCCATAACAGCAGCATTAACGGCGTATCTCCACATTAAAGGGCAAACAGAAGAAATTGGAGATGAAGAAGAGGGCTTTATAATTGTTCCAAAAAGGCAAAATTGGAGAAAACTCAAACTATGAGCGAAACAGAAAAACTGCAAAAAGCTGTAGAGCTAACAATTGCGGCAGGATACCAACTAGATAAGGGCGCATTTGAGTTCCTAAAGTCAATAACTTCTACGGAAGACCCAACAGAGGTAATCAGCAAGGCGCTAAAAAAAGTGAACTCTTTAAAGGAAAAGCCATTGTTTATTGATAAAAGCTTTCTAGAAAACGTGTTAAAGGAAGAACGCCCTACAAAAGAAAATCTCTCACCAGTATCCCTTTTATCAACAGAGAAACATTTAGAAAGTTTACAAGAAACCCGCCTCACAGAAGCAAAAAAACAATATCGCTCCTTCGCGGAAGAAATTGAATCTGACATAAAAATTCTCGAAGACCCAACGGAAAAAATGAGTTCAAGTGGAACATTAGAAGATTACCTCGAGTACTTTAAGGACAGATTTAGGCGCATGGAAAAACTTTTGAGGCAAAGAATAGACGTTAGAGGAGCATCATCAATTATTGACGTATTCAAGGCTCCGGCAAACACGAAACTCAAAATAATCTGCATGATAACCGAAAAAAAGGAACTACAGCAAAAAATACTTTTGACAGTTGAAGATCTAAAAGCATCCACAACAGTTCTTGTTCCACAAAACGCCAAGAAGGAAGTGCTGGAAAAGGCACGTTCACTCTTACTTGACCAGGTTGTCTGTTTGGATGTGACAAAAACAAGAAGCAACCTGCTAATCGTAGAGGACATCATCATACCAGACGTAGCCTCAAAAACTCCTGGTAAAGCCCCTCTGCCAGTTTATGCTGTGCTTACATCCGACATGCACGTTGGCAGCGCGAAGTTTCAACGTGAAGCATTTAACCATTTTGTATTGTGGCTTAATGGGAAATATGGTGACGAAAGGTTACGTAACATTGCAAGCCATGTCAAATACGTAATAATAGCAGGCGACATTGTCGATGGGATAGGCGTTTACCCAAACCAGCTAAAAGAATTAACAATAAAGAACATTTATGGGCAATACGAAAAAGCCGCCCAGCTCATCGAGCAAATACCAGACTACATAGAAGTCGTAATTATACCTGGGAACCATGACGCCCCAAGAAAGGCTTTACCACAGCCAGCAATCTCCAGCGAGTTTCTGGAAACTCTACAAACATCAAGAAAAGTACACTCACTTGGAAACCCATGCCGTCTAAGCCTCCACAACGTAGAACTATTATTATATCATGGAAGAAGCTTAGACGACATAACCTCAACCGTTCCAGGCGTCGATATAAACCACCCAGAAAAAGCAATGACCTTACTCCTACAGTCACGCCATCTAGCACCAATATACGGCGGAAAAACTCCCCTAGCACCAGAAAACAGAGACTTTCTTGTTATAGAGCATGTACCAGACATCTTCCACGCTGGACACGTTCACATTTTAGGGTGCACTAGCTATCGCGGAGTCCTCGTCGTAAATTCTGGAGGTTGGCAAGAGCAAACAGATTACATGCGTAGAATGGGAGTGGTGCCAACACCGGGAAAAGTTCCCGTAGTAAACCTTCAAACTCTCGAAGTAAACGTGTTATCATTCGCTTAGGAAATCCCTCTGGCAATAAGCCTCGCAACACGCAATGGTTCTGGCATCCGCCCGCAAAAAGTCAAAGCTTGTATGAGACCGCGCGCCCACTTGCCAGTTTCACCTACCACTTCTACGTAAACGGGTTCAGTGCCATCCATAACTTGCACCTCGTAAACTTTACCTAACTTATCAAAAATGCTCCACCGCCTTTCCCAGTCCTTAAAGTGCCTCCTAAGTGCGCGCTTCACAGCCACATTATCCGGCCTCGTTCTAGAAATAACAACAACTGGTCTTCCACACTCTTCATAAACCAATGTTGGATCTATAATGTTAAAGCCAGCGAAAGAAACTCCTGAAAGTAGAACTGCCCCAAAACTCCACCCTCCAATAATTTTAAATAGAGCTTCCGTCGCGTCCATCCCATCAACAGTAACGTCAGTAATGCGTACATCCTCGATTTTCGTTTCCAAAAATAGCACCGCTACAAGTTTGGCCTTTCTAGTAATGCCCTTCCTGAAGCTTCCATCTTCAACTCCTATCACGGGAATTTTTCGAAAGGCATTTCGCTGCATAATCAATCAGACGCCCAAGCCTAACGTCACTACCAAACACATCTCTAATAAGACTGCGCGCTATTTCAAGCCTAATCTTTTTTGTGCGCCCATAGCGCCCCATGCTTATAACTTTCGCATTAAGCAAGCCCATAGCGTCAAGCTCATTCACAAGCGTGCCCAGACGCCTTTGCGTCAAAGGCGCAACACCTAATTCCCCGCATAACTCCCCATAGACTTCGTAAATTTCGCCTGTGATGGTGCTGCTAACACCAGCCCTATCCAAATGGTATACACTTAATATAACAAGCTTTGAATGTAAAGTCAAATCTTTCAGCGCCTCGACAACGCGGTTGTGCTCTATGTGCTTTTCGGCTTCCCGCACATGTTCCTCAGTAACAACAGAAGCCCCAACACGCTCAGCCACCTCGCCTGAAACTCGCAGCAAATCCAACGCTCGCCTAGCATCACCATGCTCCGCAGCAGCTAGCGCCGCACACAAGCTTAACGCGGACTCAGACAAGGCGTTTTCGTTAAAGGCTAACTTGGCACGTTCCAACAAAATGTTCCGAAGTTCATTTGCATCGTAGGGCCTAAAAACAATCTCCTCTTCACTAAGAGAACTAAAAACACGTGGATCAAAAAATTCCTTAAGGCGCAAATCATTTGAAATACCAATTAAAGACAATTTGCTTTTGCGCAAAGTTTCGTTTATCCTAGTTAACTCATATAGAAGCCCATCTCCACGCGTCTTTATTAAAGCATCTAGCTCATCCAAAACCACTATAAAAATCAATTGTGACATATCCAACGTTGTTCGAAATCTATCAAAAACTTCGCCAACAGATAACCCTGTGAAAGGCACATGCGTTCCTATGCTTTGGCACAGGTTTGCAAAAACGCGGTATCCAGAACCTGCCATTCGACAATTTACATAACAAAACCTTACAGGTGCACCATACTCTTTTGCTTTTACTTCGAGGTGCCCTAGGACATATTTCGCAACGGCCGTCTTTCCTGTCCCTGTTTTGCCGTAAATGAAAATGTTTGAACATCGCTCGCTTTTTAAGACGGGTGCCACTTTTTCGCCCAATAGTCTAATTTGTTCTTCGCGGTGTGGCAATCTATTTGGTAAGTAATCATGCCGCAACACATTTCTATCTTTAAATATCTTTGCGTTTCCAACGAAGTTTTCGAATAACTCGTCAAGTATCTTTGTGTCATTCATTCTGAAGCCTTCCCGAAATTTCAAAGGATATGCCTACTCTTCCTTTGCAGTAATAAGCATCGCACTACAGAAAACTAAATTCATATTTAAACAAACTTTAAAATTGACATAAGAAGTTGCTTTAAGTCACACCCCACAATTTCCTCTGGAATTCTTTTTTACTCTTCAGATTAATGTTGATTTCTTCTTTAAAATGAAGAAATATACTCTGAAAGGTTACCAACGCACAAAACAATTATAAAAATTATAGTTTAAAAAGTTAGATTTTACAATAACTTAACTTTGTTGACATGTAACTAGAAATACAAGTTTCCAATGGAAAAATAGGGGTGCGCCCAAAACATTAAAATTATTACGTTAACTGCCTACAATCACTTCCGCCTTTTTATTCACGACATTTTATGCTTTGGATGTTTAATATTCGTTTACATATTGTGATGTTCATGTGAAGTTTAAGAAAAAATGTCTCTTTACTTTACTCTTTTTTTGAAAATTTGCCTTTTTCATGCGACTTTCCTGTGAATATGGCACCCCTGCCCTTCTACTGGAAAATACTTTTTATTCCCTTTTTTTATAGAAATTAAAAAAGTAAACAACTGTGAAATTCGTAAAGAGCGAAAAAGTAAATTTTTTCCTTCTTTTCCATTTTAAAGACATTTTTTAGCTTTTTTATCAACGATTTATTCACCATAACACCTATAACTTGTTAACTGCAAAGTTGTGAATACACCTAGGTGTACAATGCTGATGCCCGCCCGAAAAATGAGAGTTGAACTATTCGACGAAGACGGTAACCGCTATACAATATCATTTGAAGGCCAAATTACTAGAGAGAAAGCTCTTCGCCTTCTAGACCTCGTGGAACTCTTGGGCGGTGTACCAGCTGGTAGAGGTAATGAAATAAACAATGAAGTTTCCGAAAACGAGTTTTCTAAATACGATAAGGTGCGCGTTGTTATTAAGAAGCACTTCCCACTTGTGTGGTTTACCTCATATGACGTTCAGCTGGCATATGAACAAGAATTCAAGGAACCAATAGGGCTTAGTACAGTGGCAACATATCTTTCCAGAATGTCGAGTAAGGGCTTACTCTTAAGGGCTGGGGCTTCAAGAACCTTAAAGTATAAGTTGTCGACAAGCTATCCAAAGGCAATAATTGAAAGGCAAACACCTTAACTTCATGATTGCTGCTGGGCTGATTCACTCTCTGTTCGCTTTAAAAGCCTCCGCATCTCCTCTTTTACACTATACCTGAATGGAATTTTACTAGTATCCCTGTCCAAATAACCTTCCTCATAAAGTTTCTTCATCAACCTTGCAGTATGCTCCCTACTAAGCTTAATTCGCTCCTTTATTTCAGGCGCGGTTTTGGGGCCTTCAGAGGCCAACATGTCCAAAACTGACACTTCAGTATCAGTAAGTGGCGCCAAAGCCTTCTCCTTTTTTATGGGGATCACAGCCTCAATTTTGGCTTCTGAAGCAACGGCAGGATATTTTATTCGCTCCTCAACTGCCGCAAGGCGTGCAGCCAAATCCTTTTGCACACTTATGCTTTCTTGTAAGGCTTTGGCTAGTTCCTCTACTCTCTTTGTGTTGACTTCCTTTTCACTTGCTAACGAGTTTACTCTACCCTCCAAAGATTCAATTTTCCTACAAACATCCTCAACAGCCTTCTTCGCGTTGTCACTTTTAGAGATCGCGGCATCAACTTTACACGCAATTAAGCCTACTCTTTCCGCTTCTTGCTTTAATTGCCTGTTAAAACTAAAAACTATATCGCCAACAACTGCCTTCGCATTTTCATATTCTTTTCGAACCTTTTGAAGTTGCCTATAGTAAACATAACAAACAGCAACCGTTAAAGTGGACAATACCACAGCAAAAACCAAAAGCTCCAAATCAAACACCTCTGTGATTTGCTTGTGATTTATACATGAGCATCACACATCACAGTTGTCATGTAAAAGATTTAAAGATTGTGCTACTTCTCGAAGCAATATGACCTTATGACATCACACATCACAAAAAATACACAAGTAATTGTTACCATATGGTTGACAATAGTGCCTTAATTTTGGCTTTTTTCTGGTTTAACGCCATTTTTTGCCGGCTAGAAAGTTGACGTAGGAAGATGTGAAAAGTTTTCATGTGATTTGTGATGTCACATATCGTTTGTTGATATTGCTGATAGCCTTTCTAAGCTTGCTTCAAGCTCTTCTCTAATGATTTTGATGATTTTTAGGTTTTCGTTCGTGTTTGACATGTTTTTATGTGCCTCTACGTATTCTTTTAACCTGTTCGCTATTTCAATATACGGGTCAAGAGTTGTGCTTTCAAATACGCCTAGGTACCCTAAAAGCAGTATTGTGTATATTGATTTTATAACGTTCCCTTTGGCCTGTTTTAAAGTTCGATTGAACGCTCCACGGCTTATTTTAGCCTTTGTTAGCCTTAATCTGGCTTTTTCATCGTAATTTAGTGTTTTACCAGAGATATTTTCGGCTAAAATGTCTATAAGCAACGTTTCAAGCTGAGTTTTTGTTAAATGACTATTTTTGTAGAGAATTTCAGTTATAGGGTCATTTAAAGAGCGCACTAACCATAAGTGGACGTTCTCCTTTAGCTTCAAACTCTTTCAACCACCGACCTTTCATAGGAATACAGATTTGTATACAAGCTTCAATTAAACTTTGCTTAAAAACACCACAAGTTTCATACACTTTGCAACGCAAACATTTTATCCTCACGAAACCAGTGCATATTGAGGGAAAACATTGCCTTCTCAGTTCAAGCCCGCAGAACGCCTAAAAAACATAAAACCGTCTGGAATTCGCCGATTTTTCGCTTTAGCCCAAGAAATGCCAGACGCAATCAATCTCAGCGTAGGAGAACCAGACTTTTCTCCCCCACAGCACGCAATGGAAATGGGTTTGAAGGCAGCAAAAGAAGGAAAAACACATTACACTCCCACCAATGGCATACCAGAGTTACGTGAAGCATTAGCCAAAAAAGCCTTCAGTGAATATGGCATAAACTATGACCCTAACTCAGAAATACTAATTACATCAGGTGGAATTGAGGCTATATTTCTAGCGCTTTTTGGTTTTGTAAACCCAGGCGATGAAGTTCTGATCCCCGATCCAGGCTTTGTATGCTATGAACCTTGTGTTCGTTTAGCTGGAGGCATTCCAATTTCTATTCCTTTGTTAGAGCAGAATGGTTTTGTACCTTCTATTGATGACGTGATGTCACTTATCACGGATAGGTCACGTGTGATTATGCTTAATTATCCTAACAATCCAACGGGGACAACGCTTTCTTTTGATGATGCAGCGATGTTGGCGAAAATTGCTGTCGAACGTGACCTTATTGTGATTTCTGATGAAGTGTATGAAAAAATAATTTATGACGGAACTAAACACTATTGCCTTGCATCTTTTCCTGGAATGCGTGAGCGTACACTAATTGTTAATTCTTTTTCCAAGACATATGCTATGACAGGGCTACGGATCGGCTTCATTTATGGTCCTAAAGAGCTTCTTTCACCGTTATGGTTGATACATCAGCATACAATTGCGTGCATTAATAGCATAGCTCAGTATATTGCGTTGGCTGCGCTTGAAGGACCACAGGATTTTGTGAGAGATATGGTTCGGGAGTTTGACAGGAGAAGGCGGTTGGTTCATAAGAGGCTTAATGAAATAGGAGGATTTGATTGTGCACTTCCGAGAGGTGCATTTTACGTTTTCCCTAATATCGAAAATTTCAGAATGCCTTCCGAACAGTTTTCAGAATACCTTGCAACGGAAGCGCATGTACTAACTGTTCCAGGCTCTTCTTTTGGGCGTTATGGCGAGGGATACATAAGAATCTCTTATGCGGCAGCCTATGAGCAGTTAGAGGAAGCAATGAACAGAATTGAGAAGGCAGTTAAGAAGCTTCAATAAGCGAAAGTTATAGGCGCTTAGCGCTTTCTTTTAGTTCGTCAAAGAGTTCTGGGCGTAAATCTTTAAGTGTTGGCACAAATGCTTCTACAGGTTTGATATCACTGTAACTGACATCACACATCACAAGATCTTCTTCATCATACTTGGCTTGGGTTAGCACCTTGCCATTTGGTCCAACAAGTCTGCTTCCTCCCCAAAATTGCAGCCCGTTTTCTATTCCGACAAGATTTACGTATGCCAAAAACGCTGCGTTTTCAATTGCTCTAGCAACCGTCAATGTTTCAAAAAAGGCTTTTCTAACTGCTGGTGAAGCTGAAATGCAAACTATTAGCTGGGCTCCTTTAAGGCGCGTTAGCCTGCTTAATTCTGGGAAGAAGATGTCGTAGCAAATTATTAGTCCTATCTTCCCAAGTTTTGTAGTTAGCGCCACTGCTTCATAGCCCTGTCTAAAATATCTTTTTTCCTCAAACACGCTATGTGTTGGTAGGTGCATTTTACGATATTTGCCAACAATGCCTTCGGGGCCCACAAGCACTGCTGAGTTGTAAATTGTTGCTTTTGTTTTTTCGCTTAACTCTGGCATGCCAAAGACGATGTATGCTCCAGTTTTCTTTGCTATCTTTTCCATAGCTTCTGTTGAGGGTCCAGGTATTGTCTCTGCTAGATTGTATATTTCATCCCTAATCACGTAGCCAGTCAACGAAAGCTCTGGAAAAATTACAAGATCTGCCTTCTCTTTTGTGGCTTCTGTTATGATTTTTCCCATTTTTTCTATGTTTCGCTTTTTATCTGCTCGGTGGCAGTTCATTTGGGCTAGTGCAACTTTGAAATTTTCCTTCATGCTTTTCATCTCCAAATTTAACAGACGTCTCTCGGAAGTCTGAAATCTGCGCCAATAGTCCTATATTCAATTTTCGTTGTCAATGGCAACCGTCTCTTATGCTCAGCGGCGAGCCACCTACGTTTAATTTTTTCTACAAGATCCTCTCTTAATCCTAGCTGACTCGCTATGTCTTTGGTTTCCATGAAATGCTCTAAACCGTAAAGAATCAAATCCAATGTTTCATACTTTATACCCAACTCTTCTTCCGCAAATTGTCTTGGCCAAAGTCCTGGCGACGAAGGCTTTTTTACGATTTCTTCTGGAACACCTATGTGACTTGCAAGTTTCCGAACTTGCGTTTTGTATAAGTCCATTATTGGCGTTATGTCTGCTGCGGCGTCTCCCCACTTGGTGAAGTAACCTATCATTGTTTCTGATTTATCTGAACTTCCGCATACAATCATGTTAAACTTGTTTGCGTAATAGTAGATGTAAATCATTCTGGCACGTGCTTTTATGTTGCCTTTACAGAGGTTATCCTTGGAGTCAAAACTTGGTATTGATTTGTAAAAGGCTTTTAGGACAGGTGTAATGTCGATTTTTTCCGTTTTTAATCCAAACTTTTTGGCTGTAGCTTCGGCGTGTTTGATGTCTTTAACGTTGTATGTTTCTTTTTCTGGCAGTATAAGTCCCAGAACATTTTTCCCACCTATGGCGAGTGCGGACAGTGCTGCCACTGTGCAACTGTCAATGCCTCCTGATAGCCCTAAAACTATGCCCCTTGCACCCGATTTTTTGACATAATCTATTATGAACAGTTTTATTTTTTCTTCAACTTCGCTCCAGTTCAATTCAAGAACATCTGGAGTTAACTTCACTGTGCATGCGCCTCAGTTTTATGGTTACAAGCCAAATATTTAAGGACAAACATAAAATAGTGGTGTGTCATAGATTTTTAAGCATAGAAGGAAGTCTAGATGGGGCGAAGAAGAAGGAAGGTTGTTCGAATTCCCAAGAAGCGTTTGCCTAGGTTCTTCTCTTGCCCTAGATGTGGAAAAGAAACTGTTAGAGTTGAAATATTACGCGAAGAAAGCCGAGCTATAGTAGGCTGCAGCAACTGCGGCTTAAAAGAAGAGTTCCAAGTAAAACCCGCACAAGCAGAAGTGGATGTTTACTGCATGTTCACCGATAAAATCTACTCTGGTGCACGAAGCACAACGGCATAATTCAATCTGACGGAGGTTGCTATTATGGTGGGGCGAGTTGAGAAATATTTGCTTGAAAAAATCGATTCGGAAGGGTCTATTCACCTAACGCTTATCGATCCCGAAAAAGTAACTGCCTCGCAAGCGGCTAGAGTCGCCTACAAATCTAAGCTCAGTGGAACCGCAGGAATAATGGTTGGCGGGTCTACACTATCGACAGTTAGTCACCTTGATAATGTTTTAAAAGCTGTTAAACGCGCCGTTGATGTGCCAGTTATATTGTTCCCTGGCAATGTGAATGGAATAAGTCGACACGCAGACGCCATATGGTTCATGTCGCTTCTAAACTCTACAGATCCGTACTTTATTATAGGAGCCCAAATTTTGGGAGCTCCTCTCGTTAAGAAATACCGTTTAGAGCCTATCCCGATGGGTTACATAATTGTTGGTGAAGGCGGAACAGCAAGCATCGTTGGCAAGGCGATTCCAGTTCCATATGATAAGCCCGAGGTTGCAGCTGCACACGCATTGGCTGGACAGTACTTGGGCATGCGCTTTATTTATTTGGAGGCTGGGTCTGGCGCTAAAAAACCAGTTCCTCCTGAAATGATAAGGGTTGTCAAAAAACGTATTGATGTTCCGCTTATAGTTGGCGGTGGCATAAGGTCAAGAGAACAAGCGTTGACTGCAGCATCTGCTGGCGCTGATGTTATAGTTACTGGTAACATTGTTGAAAGAGCTGATCTTAAGCATAGAGTTTCCGAGATTATTGAGGGCATAAGACGCTTTAGGCTGTGAGCAAAGCGTTGACTGCTTTTGAAAATCACTTTAAAGCTTTAAGAAAAGTTTTGGGCAATGAGGGCACTCATGAGTTTTGGCCAGATTTTGAACCGCAGTACGACGAGCACGAATATGCTTGGACAACGCTGAGGGGTTTGGGTGAGGTTTTACTGCTAAATTGTGGAGGATGCGATGGGCCTTCAGATGTTAGGCATAAGCGTTGCGCGGAATGCGTTGAAAAACGGAGTAGAATTGCAAAAGAGGCATATCAAAAGGCAACGGGGCATAAAAAGGATAAGTGGGACGCCCTCTTTTTGTGTAGAATTCATACGGAATGAACCGCATTTGATTTTACTGCTTTTGACGTGAACTTGTTGTAAAAGCAAAAATAGCCTCAAAAACTATTGTGGAGCGTGTGAGTTGCAATTGAGCAGCCAGATGAGCGAAGCTTATCGCCGATACGTTGAAAACCTTGAAAATGAATTTTGGCGACTCTATGGCATAAGCGAAAAGGCGCGAGAAAAAGGGTTTGATCCAGCGCTTAAGCCAGAATGCAAAGTTGCAAGAGATCTCGCTGACCTTGTAGAAGGGCTTGTTGGACCGAAAGGTGTTGCTGAAAGCATTAGAAAGTTAAGCGAGAAACTTCCGAGAGAGGAGTTAGCCTTCAAGATCGCGGAGGAAATAGTTTATGGCAAATTTGGGCACATGGAACCTGAAGAAGCAGCCGACCAAGCCATAAGGACTGCCCTTGCAATATTAACGGAGGGGCTTACGGCTGCACCGCTTCAGGGAGTAGCAAAAGTTAAAATTAAGACAAACTTTGATAGAACACGTTATTTGGCGATATACTTTGCTGGTCCCATTAGGTCGGCTGGCGGCACAGACCAAGCGCTAACATTGATTATCGGCGATTTCGTGAGACGCCTTCTCGGACTTGACCGCTATAAGCCTAAGGAAGAGGAAATGTTGCGCTTTGTTGAGGAGATACGACTTTACGAGCGCTCTGTTGGACGTTTCCAATATCATGTTTCAGATGAGGAATTGTTAAAAGCGCTTCAGTGGTTGCCCGTGGAGGTAACGGGCACGGAGTCTGACCCATTTGAGGTCTCCACTTTTCGAAATCTTCCGCGTATAGAAACCAACCGCGTAAGGGGTGGCGCCCTACGGGTTGTGAATGACGGTATTGTTGGCAGGGCGCCTAAAGTCTATGCGATTGTTGAGAAACTCGGCATTCCAGGATGGGATTGGCTCAAAGAATTCCGCAAAAAATCCGAGAAAAAATCATCTGGATTTATGGATGACGTCATTGCTGGACGCCCCATTTTTTGTTTTGCGTCAAGCCGTGGCGGTTTCCGTTTAAGGTATGGGCGAGCTCGTAATACGGGGCTAACTGCAGTCGGCGTTCACCCAGCAACTATGCTCATACTCAATGGTTTTCTTGCAGCTGGCACCCAGATGCGCCTTGAACTTCCCGGAAAAGGAGGAATCGCTCTGCCTGTTGATTCTTTGGAGCCTCCAGTTGTGCTTTTGAGGGATGGCTCTGTTGTTCGCGTAACATTGGAAAATGTCAATGTGGTTAAGGATCAAATTTCTAGGGTTTTGTTTCTTGGAGACATTTTGATTAGCTTTGGAGATTTCTTATACAATAACAAGGTGCTCTTGCCTTCTGGGTATGTTGAAGAGTGGTGGGTTGAAGATTTAAAGCAAGCTATTGCTAAAAGGTTTAATGGAGACATACATGAGGCTTCTAAGGCTTCTTGCGTTCCATTGGATAGGCTTAAAGCATTTTTAAAAGACCCTTTTGCCAACAAGCCTACAATAAAAGAGGCTATTGACATCGCGTTAGTGCTGCGCGTGCCTCTCCATCCAGCATTTACGTTTTTCTGGTCTAACCTTAATTCGGCTGAAGATGTCAAGATGCTTAGAGGATGGCTTATCCGTTCAAGGGTGCGTTACGAAAATGGGTTAATCCAAGAAATTGTTGGCGGCAACAATCCAAATGTTAAGGGCACTTTAGAAGCGATTTATTTGCCCCACAAAGTTCTCGGCGATAAAATTTTTGTTGAGGGTGAATGCGCGCACGCTCTTGCTGTTTGTTTGCGTTACGGGTCAACTGAAAACGTGGATTTGCCATCTGACAAACCAATTACGCAAGTTGTTAGTATGCTTTCGGGACTTGAGGTAAGGGATAAAGCACCCACTTTTGTCGGTGCGCGGATGGGGCGCCCAGAAAAAGCAAAAAGAAGAGAGATGAAACCGCTTGTTCACGTTCTGTTTCCAGTTGGTTTGGGCGGAGGTTCACAAAGGGACATTGTGGAGGCAGCGCGAAAGGAACCTTACTCAGTTGAAGTTGTTAAACGTAAATGTCCATCATGTAACGCTTTTACTTTAAGAACGAAGTGTCCGAGCTGTGGAACGGATACAGTTCTGGAGAGGATTTGCCCAAAATGTGGCAGAAACTTGAAAGAAAACGAGTGTCCAATCTGCAAAGTGTCAGCCAAAGCTTACCAAAGACAAATGTTCAACTTTAAGGAATTAATTGAAAAAGCCTGCGTTAATCTCGGAGTTTCTGCTCCTAAAATTTTGAAGGGCGTAATAGGCTTGACAAACGAAACAAAAACTCCGGAAACCATTGAAAAGGGTATTCTACGCGCAAAATATGACCTTTCCGTTTACAAGGATGGGACAATACGCTTTGACGTTACGAACGCGCCTTTAACACACTTTAAACCCTCTGAAATTGGGGTGCCTTATGAAAAGCTTAGGCAAATCGGTTATACTAGTGACATGTTTGGCAAGCCTCTAACGAGCGACGACCAAATTTGTGAATTGAAAGTGCAAGATGTTATTATTCCGCTAAAATGCGGTGAATACTTTGTTCGAGTTGCAAACTTTATCGATGAACTTTTGACCAAAGTTTACGGACTTGCTCCATATTATAACATAAGGCGAGTGGAAGAGCTTGTAGGCCACCTTGTCGTAGGGCTGGCACCTCACACATCTGTTGGAATTTTGGGACGCATTATCGGCTTTACAAACCTGAATGTTTGTTACGCGCATCCAATATGGCATTCCGCAAAGCGTAGGGACTGCGACGGCGACGAAGACGCTTTAATGCTGGCGTTAGACACGCTTATCAATTTTTCACGCGAATATTTGCCGTCGCAGATAGGTGGAATAATGGATGCTCCACTGCTCCTAATACCCGTTGTTAACACAGCTGAAGTTCAAAGGCAAGCCCATGACTTTGACGTTGCAAGTGCTTATCCTCTAGAATTTTATGAAAGAACATGGGATAGGGCTGAGCCTAAACAGTTAAGTGTTATAATCGACCTTGTTGGACATAGACTTGGGACAGAGGCGCAGTTTGAGGATTTCAACTTTACAACTCCAGTTTCAAACATAAACCATGGGAACGCTGAAAGTGCCTACAAGCGACTAAAGACAATGGTTGACAAGCTGAACAGTCAGCTTGAACTCGCCGAAAAAATTGAGGCGGTGAACGCCAGAAAAGTAGCCTTGAAAGTATTAACTAAACATTTTATTCGTGATATAGCTGGGAACATGCGTGCTTTTTCAACGCAAGGTGTTAGATGTAAATCATGCAACAAGCGTTACCGGCGTATTCCACTCCGTGGCGTTTGCACTTACTGTGGAGGGCAATTAACACTAACCGTTTACCGTGGTGGAATCGAAAAATACTTTGAGGCAGCTCAGAACTTGGTTGAAAAATACAAGCTACCGCAATATTATGCTCAGAGGATTTTGCTTGTTAAGGAGGAAATTGCTTCTCTTTTTGATGGTAAAAAACCGCGGCAAATCAGTTTGACAGACTTTTCTTAAGAAAGTTTTTCAAGCAATGCGCTCGTAATATTTCTGATGTATGTTAAAGGAACCTTATCACCCCAAGGCATACTTAAAAGACGCAAAAAACGTTAAACGTGGGCTTCTTGCAAGGACAAGAATACTGAACGTTTTAGATAAAGGTCCAGCCGATGCAAAAACGCTTGCTGAACAAACGCAGATGCGCTACAATGTTGTTATGCACCATTTAAGGCTTTTAGAGGCCGAGGGACTTGTTGAACGAAAGAGAAGCAAACCGAATGTTTGGGCGCTTACTGGTTTAGGACAGAAACGTCTAATTTAAGCCATGAACTAAAATATGCATTGACATGGGTTTTGCCCGCATTTTGGACATTTATTATCGTATTTGTTGAGGGCGGCGGTTTCAAGGTCTATGTTGACAATGTTTGCAAGCGAAGCAAGCCAAGCGATGACGTCTGCGAACTCGCCTTCTATAGCACTTCTATCCTCAGTTTTTAACGCTTCGCCAAGCTCCTTAACCTCGTCAACTAGCCAATCAAATGTTTTTGTTAAGCCTCTTTCTGAATCCCTATGAAAGTAAAGTTGCCGCATTAACTTCTGGAATTCATTTATGTGCATGCCTTTTCCTCCGTTGTCAAATTAGCCTTAACGCCATTGTACTCTTAAAATTTTGATTAAAGTAGGCTTTTCTGTTCTTTAGAGATTATGTGAAGCACGTTGACGCCTTTCTTTTCGAGGTGCGCTGAAATAAACCTTCTATGGCAGTATTTTGGGTTTGGCTCCATGCACATTATACACGTTCTTTTTTGAGAGGCTATGTCAAGAAGTCTCTTAATTCCTTCTCTGAACATTTTGGTTCGCATGTATGTCTTATACCCGCCTTTCCTGTAGCCGCCAAGCTCTCTTCCCAACCAGACATACTCTATGCCGTTTTCTTGGAGCAATTTCTCCATTTTTTCTCTTTTGAAGTGTTCAACTTTTGATGTCGGGAAACTTCGAACATCTACTAAAACTTGGATTCCGAACTCTTTCAAGAGTTCAAGAAAAACGTTTATGGAGCGGTTGCTGTGTCCAATAGTCCAAATTGTCAGTTCCAAAGTTTATCGCTTGCTTCGCGCTTTAGCGAAGCTTTATGTACTCATAAGCTTCTGTGCTGTTTTCGAAGCAATAATGAACCTTTTGGTAATTGCGCCTAAACTCCGCAACATCAGCTTTCACTTTTTCTGGCGGTTCCTTGTCTAATACCACGCGTTTTATGTACTCCGCTATCTCAACCATTTCCGACTCTTTCATTCCAAGCCTTGTAACTTCCGACACACCCAGTCTTATCCCGCCTGGATGCATGAAATGCCTTCCCTCTTTAATGTCCCACGGCAACAAATTCCTGTTAATAATTACGTTTGCTTTCTCAAGAGTCTCTTCAATTGTGCCGCCGTCGCCATGCTTTGTTATGTCTATTAGGATTACATGAGATTCCGTGAACCCTTTATGCTCCGCCAAAACGTTGAACCCTCTCTCATAAAGCGCTTGAGCCAATGCTTTGGCATTCTTAACTATTTGGCTTGCATATTCTCTTCCAAACGCCAACATTTCTGCGCACGCAATTGTTACGCCTGCAACTGCATGTAAGTGGTGGTTGCTTACCATGCCTGGAAATGTTGCCCGCTTTATTTTGTCTGCATATTTTTCCCAAGATAAAACTCCACCGTGCTGCGGTCCAAAAAATGTTTTATGTGTGCTTAAGCTGACAACGTCTGCCCCTTCCCTTAATGGGTCTTGAAATTGTCCTCCAGCGATAAGCCCCGCCACGTGTGCCGCGTCGTAGCCAACTGTTCCGCCAACAGCCTTTATAGTGTCAGCCAATTCTTTTATTGGATGTGGAAATGGGAAAACGCTTGCGCCGAACATGACAAGCTTTGGCGGTTTTCCCTCTGCCGCAAGCTTTTCAATCTTAACCTTTGCCTTGTCCACGTCGATATTTAGCTCCTTATAATCAAGGGGCAAGTATTCCACATTCAAACCGTGAACGGCTCCAGCTGTTCCACCAAGCTCCTTCTTACCCATTGTAATGTGCCCGCCACATGGTATGGACAAAGCCATCATAGTGTCGCCAGGTTCAGTAAACGCTGTATAAACAACCAGATTTGCGACAACTCCGGAAATTGGGCGAACATCAACAAACTCTGCCCTAAAGAGTTTTTTCATAAGTTCGATGCACTTAAACTCTACCTGGTCTATGAAGCGGCATCCGGCGTACACACGTTCTCCAGGCCAACCCTCAGCGTAGCGGTTTCCAAAATCTGTTGTTAAGGCTTCTCTGACCGCTGGACTTGGAATATTTTCGCTTGCTATTAATGGAATGCATTCTTGAAACCATTTATGATGGTTTTGAAGCAATTCAAACACGTAATCATATTCTTTGCGGTATTCCTCCATCAGTGACACCTTGCATCTCAATATCGTTCATTCAGAAATAAAAACTCTTTTGAAACTGCCATAACATTAATAATGGCGAATGTTAAAAATACAAGGTAAAAGGGTGGGCTGTATATGAGCAAGAAAAGGAAAGAACGCTCAGCGCCGATGCCCGCAGCAAGTGCGGGGTTGCTGCGCTTTTTTGAAGAGGAAACTGAAGGCGTAAAAGTCAGACCTGAACTTCTCGTTGGTTTAGCAATAGCTCTAATAATAATCTGCGCCTTGGCAAACGCCTTCTTCTAACGTTCCGCTTAACGTCTTGAAGGGGCATGCAAAACTTCTATTCTCTGAACAGAGTTCAAGTGAACAAAGATTTCGCTTCTTTCTTCTCTGCCAGCCACTTGTGGTATAGGCTGGGCTATTGTTGAACGTAATATTATGGCTTCTGCGTCTGAGAGCCATATGCCAGAAGGGTCACGTGTAACAGCGGCAAGAACTCCTTCAAAACCATAGGAAGGGTCCAGAATGACGCGTATTTTTTTACCTAAATTCTTTTCTAACATGTGGAATATTGTTGGTGGGACTTCCTGTTCTGGCATGTGCTTCGCAAAATGTTATAGTAACCACTTTTAAGATAAAACAGTTACCCTTCACTCCATCATGGTCCTCCAAAGCTCCAAGCATCAAAGCTTTTTAATGTAACCTCTTAATTTTCCAGTTTCATGTAAAACTGATTAATCGCTTATTCATTGATTATTTAGGAGAGTGTCTTAAATTCCATATGCTGCCTTGGCAGAAATTCGCGACATTTTAATATGTGAGTGAGTTCCTCATTGAAGACTTATTTGAGATGGTGTACGTGGTAAGCAAATCCTTTGACTCCCTTAACGACTTCATGGACAACGCCGTTAAACATTACTCCTCACTATTCAAGCTTCCAACTTACGGCACGATGGTTTTTGTTCTGGCTTTATTGTGCGTCGCTGCGGGAACGCTTTTCACGCTGATGCTTTTCTCCTTCCCATCCAGTTTGTTGTGGGGTTTGTTTTTAGGCTTCTTGTTGTTTTTTGTGACTGTGACTTTGGACTATGCCAACAGTATGTTAATCTTGAGGGGCGATATCATCTATGATATAAGGAGAACGACAGGGTTATCCATATTCAGTTGGGGAGTCTTGCTTTTATTCGCCTTTCTCGGCAACGTTTTTGCTCTTTTTTTGGGCAAACTTTGGGGAGTTAAACTATGCCTTCTAGGTTTTTCTGCCGCAATGATGTTTCGCCTAACAGTATTTCTCTCAACCTCAACCTCAAAAACCGAGAAGCTTTTCATAGCGTCGCTGATTAACCCGCTTTCATGCTATCTTCTGTTTATTGCGATGTGGGCGTCAGCAGATTCTTCTGCAGTGCTTTCTTTAATCACTTTTCTGGTTCCAGCGGTGGCAATAAGCATCGCTTCAAGTGCGCTCTTTACACACTTGGTAAGTCATGTTGGAGTTGAGGTGATTGGGCTTTCGGGATTGTCAGTTTTTAAGGCTTTCTTACTTAATTGGATTACAAACTTGAATGAACCGTTTGAGAAAATCTTGGAGGAGTTAGGTGAAACGCGTGACGTTAAGGTTGACCTAATTGAGTTTAACTCAAAAGAACCAAAAGTGCTTGTAGTTGTGCCTTCTGTTCACCCAGGGCCTTTCAAGAATGTGGGGAGCAGTCTTCTCCCTTCAATGATAAAAAGATCTCTGGAAGATGCACTTGGGTGCACGGTTTGTGTTCCACACGGATTGCTTGGTCACGAGTTTGACCTAGCCTCTCAACTCCAAAATGAAAAGATGATAAGAAGCATTGTTGAAAGCGTACACTTTGATGCCTTCGAAGATAAAGCTTCTCCATTTATCAAAGCAAGTGATGGCAAAGCAACTGCATGTTGCCAAATTTTTGGGAAAACAGCCTTTATTGCGTTTACACTTGCGCCGAAAACAACAGAAGATTTCCCCCAAGAATTGGGTACACTTGTATGCCGAGAATCTGAAAAACTAGGGCTAGAACGCTGCATCATTGTTAACGCGCACAATAGCATTGACGGAACATTAAGTATGAATGAGATGTTGGTTTCACTAGGGAATGTTGCCTATTCCTGCCTTGAAAAGGCGGTTTCATTAAAACGTTTACCCTTTGAAGTTGGCGCTGCCACGATATTCCCGAAAGACTTTAACCTCAAAGATGGAATGGGACCAGGGGGCATTACGGTCATTACAGTAAAGGTTGGTAAGCAGAAAACCGCTTATGTAGTGATTGATGGCAATAACATGGTTTCTGGACTGCGAGAAAAAATACTCTCTGCGCTTCGCACTGTCGGTGTTGATGAAGGAGAGGTTTTTACAACTGATACGCACTCCGTAAACGCCGTTGTTTTAAACGAGCGGGGATATCACCCAATAGGCGAAGTAATAGATCACGAAAAGCTAATCACCTACATAACAGAGGCAACAAAAAATGCTCTGAGCAACATGGAACGTGTTGCTGCTGCTTGCCGCACATTAACGGTTTCTAATGTTAGAGTCATTGGAGAAAGTCTGCTAGCAAAATTATGCCTTTTAATAGACAAGGCGCTCAAAAGGGCAAAGGTTACAGCCATCCCAATTTTTGCAACAAGCGGCTTGCTTTTAATGTTGATTTTAGCGTTAACTTAAGCTAACACTAATAAGAGCGAAGCGGTCCAATTTTCAATCTCCAACAGAAGGGTGGAAACGGTGCTCAAAGAAATCCGCATTCACGGGCGAGGTGGACAAGGGGGTGTTACTGCCGCAGAATTATTAGCACACGCAGCCTTCATTGAAGGGAAATGGGTTCAAGCCTTTCCATATTTCGGCGCCGAAAGACGCGGCGCTCCAGTTAAGGCATTCGCAAGAATAAGTGACCAGCCTATACTTGTGCACAGCCAAATTTACAACCCAGATTACGTAATCGTACTTGATCCAGCAATTTACAAGTTTGTCGACGTAACTGAAGGCCTAAAGAAAGATGGCACAATAATAATGAACACCACAAAAAAACCCGAAGAAGTGGAACTCCAGGACTGGCGAATCGCAACAGTTGATGCGACTGGCATTGCGCTTGAATTAAACCTTCTTGTCGCTGGGACGCCCGTTGTGAATTCCGCAATTATAGGAGCATTTGCAAAAGCAACTGGCGAGATTAAACTGCAAAGCGTCTTAAAAGTCATAAAAGAAGAGTGGCCTGGCGCCGCTGGTGAAAAAAACGCACAAGCAGCAGAACTTGCCTATAACCGTTTAATAAAAGGATGGTGAAGTCACATGTATAAAATTCCCAAAACTAGGAAAGAAATGCCTTTAACACCTTTATCAATCCCCACAGTGGGCAGCATGGGCAAAACTGGGTCATGGAGAACATTTCGCCCGAAAATTGACCACTCTAAGTGTACGCGCTGTGCACTTTGCTGGATTTACTGTCCGGACGCAGCAATATCACGGCAAGACGATGACACTCCAGTAATAGATTATGATTATTGTAAGGGCTGTGGAATATGCGCCAATGAGTGCCCAGTTAAAGCAATAACAATGTACAGAGAGGAAGAATAAGATGGCGCAGATGCTGATTGACACGGCAAACCATATTGCTGGCTACGCTGCGAAAGCTGCTAGAGTCAAAGTGGTTGCTGCATATCCAATAACTCCACAGACAACAGTTGTTGAAAAAATTGCAGAATTTGTTGAAAGCGGAGAAATGGACGCAGAATACATTCGCGTCGAATCAGAACACAGCGCCATGGTGGCATGCATAGCCGCAGCTGCAGCTGGTGTACGAACGTTTACTGCAACATCAGCTCATGGGCTGGCATTGATGCATGAGGCCTTACATTGGGCTTCCGGTTCACGCTTGCCAGTGGTTATGGCTGTTGTTAACCGTGCGATGGGTGCGCCGTGGAACATCTGGCCTGACTTTAGCGACTCCTTATCTCAACGGGATACTGGTTGGATACAGTTTTACTGCGCTGACAATCAAGAGGTTTTTGACACTATAATTCAAGCGTATAGAATCTGCGAGGACGAGCATGTTTTTCTACCAGCCATGGTTTGCCTTGAAGGTTTTATTCTTTCGCACACATACATGCCTGTAAAGATTCCAGATCAAAGTGAAATTGACGCGTTTCTGCCACCATACAAGTCTGGTTGGACATTGGATGTTAACAATCCTATTTCGCATGCAAACCTTGTTTCTCCTGAATGGTACATGGAGTTTCGTTACATGATTCAAGAAGCTATGGAAAACGCTAAAATGCTTATTCCAAAGATCGACGAAGAATATGCTAAACGTTTCGGTTTTCAATATGGCGGACTCGTTGAAAAGTACATGTGCGAAGACGCCGATTTGATCCTTTTCACTATGGGAACTATGGGAAGCGAAGCAAAAATCGCTGTGGACAACCTGCGCAAGGAAGGACATAAAATTGGAGCAGCAAGGATTCGCGTTTATCGCCCATTCCCAATCGAAGAAGTAATAAACCTTTCAAGACAAGCGCAGATGCTTGTAACAATAGACCGCCACATATCCTTCGGAATGGAAGGGTTCCTGGCGACAGAAATCAAGGCATCAATATTGAACCAAAAAGATCGTCCGATGGTCGCGGGCTTCATCGCTGGTTTGGGAGGGCGAGACGTAACATACAAGACAATTGAAAAAATTGCGAAAAAAGCGCTAAAGTATATGCGTAGCGGTAGGGTGGAAAAAGAAACGGAATGGGTTGATTTAAGGGAGTGAGAGCACGGTCACAATAAAAGAACTTCCAAAAGAAGAATACTTACTTAAGGGACACGCAGCCTGCGCAGGATGTGGTCCTTCAATTTCGCTTAGGTTACTCTTCAAGGCACTAGGAAACAAAGTTATCCTAGTTGTTCCAGCGTGCTGCACAACCATTATTCAAGGACCATATCCATACACGTCTGTTAATGTTCCTTTGCAAAACATACTATTCGAATCTACGGCTGCTGCTGCCTCTGGAATAGTTGCGGCTTTACGCCAAAGAAAACTTGAGGACATTACTGTTGTTGGCTGGGCTGGTGACGGTGGAACTGTTGACATAGGGATTCAAGCACTGTCTGGAGCAGCAGAAAGAGAGACAAACTTCATTTACATTTGCTATGACAACGAAGCTTACGGTAACACTGGTATGCAGCGCAGCGGTGCAACTCCTTATGGTGCTTGGACGACAACAACACCATCTGGGAAGAGGGAACGGAAAAAAGACATGACGTTAATTATGGCTGCTCATAGAGTACCTTACGTTGCAACGGCATGTCCTTCCTATCCACTTGACTTTATTAACAAGCTTAGAAAAGCAAAGGAAATTAAAGGTACAAAATACATTCACATACTTGCACCATGTCCAACTGGCTGGCGCTATGATGCAAACAAAACCGTTGAAATGGGAAGGCTCGCCGTACTCACTGGATTGTGGGCTCTTTTTGAAATCGAATATGGACGCTTCAAGCTTAACTCTCCAAGCGATAGGTTGCTCGACAAATCTAAACGCAAACCAGTAAAAGAATACCTCACATTGCAAGGCAGATTTCGCAATTTAAAAGAAGAAGATATTGAAAAAATCCAGAAATGGGTTGATGAAAACTGGGAACACTATCGCAAAATGTTAGCAAACAGTACGTCTGATTCTACACCATACGGAAAAATATAAGAGGCTCCGTGCTTATGATATATTCCACCATCGCAAAACATCACCAACGCAGTTAGGAAGGATGATGTGAATGGCGGAAGAGAAGCAGAAGAAGCAAACTGCAAAAAACACAAAGGCTGTACAAACAGACGAGAACGTCGTGCTTATCGGCAAGAAACCAATAATGAACTATGTGGTTGCCTGTCTCACCTTCTTCAACTCTGGCGCCAAAAAACTAACGGTCAAAGCCAGAGGACGGGCAATCAGCAGAGCCGTCGACACTGTAGAGTTGCTGAGAAGGGCGTTCGTTAAGGATCTACAACTCCAAGGCATCAACATAACAACCGAAGAAGTAACCAGAGCTGAAGGGCAAAAAGCAAACGTCTCAGCAATAGAAATTACTGTAGCCAAACCATAAACGCGCGACAACATCGCAGCCTTTAGTAATCGCTAAGAAAAGTTTGGTAGTCTGTAATCTGTTTCTTTTTGTTTAATTATGGTATTCTCTGAAACCGTCGAGGTAATTATATATAAGAGCTAATTTTCTAGTAGTGAATCTGCGCGAGGAATTAAATATGAGCCTTTACCCCAAAATCGTCGTCACACCACCAGGACCAAAAGCAAGAGAGCTCTTGAAAAGAGACGAGCGTTTCATTTCCCCTTCATATGTGCGGTTTTACCCGCTTGTAGTCGAGTCTGGAGTAGGGTGCATTGTGAGGGATGTTGATGGAAACGAATATATAGACTTCAACTCTGGTCTTGTCTGCCTTAATGTTGGGCACAATCATCCAAAAGTGATTGCAGCAATCAAAAATCAATGTGACCGCTTTTTACATTATTCAAACACGGACTTTTATTACAGAGAAGTTGTGGATCTTGCAGAAAAACTTACTGGCATCACGCCTGGTAACTTTAGCAAAAAGGTCTATTTTGGAAATAGTGGAACGGAGGCGATTGAGGCAGCTATTAAACTTGCAAAGTGGCACACGCGCAAACCTCTATTCATAGGTTTTATCGGCGCCTTTCATGGGCGTACAATAGGCGCTTTGTCCTTTACTGCCAGCAAACTTCCACAGAGGCGCTACTTCTTTCCGTTGATGCCAGGCGTTAATCACGTGCCTTATCCATACTGTTACCGTTGCCCCTTCAATTTGTCGTATCCAGAATGCCATTACTGGTGCGTAGACTTCATAGATGAGCTTGTTCTGCAAAAGTACGTGCCGCCCGAGGAAGTTGCAGCAATAATGTTTGAGCCAATCCAAGGCGAAGGTGGATATGTTGTTCCACCACCAGAATACTTTCAACGATTAAAGAAACTTGCGGACAAATATGGCATTCTATTAATTGATGATGAAGTGCAGTCTGGCATAGGTAGAACTGGCAAATGGTTCGCAATTGAACATTGGAACGTTGAACCCGACATTCTGTGTAGTGCAAAGGCTTTGGCTTCTGGATTACCCTTAGGCGCCACTGTCGCAAAGGAAAAAGTAATGGACTGGGTTGGAGGTTCTCACGCGAGCACTTTTGGCGGCAATCCGCTCTCGTGTGTTGCGGCAAGCGCTGTTATAGACATAATTAAAGAAGAGAGACTTTTGGAAAACGCGACAAAACAAGGCACATACATATTAAAGAGGCTTGAGGAGCTTAAAGAGAGAAGCGAAATTGTTGGTGACGTTAGAGGAAAGGGCTTAATGATAGGCATGGAATTTGTTGAAAATAAGGAAACGAAGAAACCATCTCCAAAACACGCATCCGAAATAATGATGCGTTCGTGGAAACGTGGAGTTGCAGTAATTACATGCGGAGTTTCCACAATCAGATTGGCTCCACCGCTAAACATCACGAGAGAACTTGTGGACGCGGCGATGGCTATAATAGAGGACACCGTGAGAGAAGTGGAGAAAGAATTTTAAAGTTGGCTCGTATGGAAATCCGAAGGCTTACAATAAAGGATTATGAGGAAATAATAAAACTCTGGTCTAGGGCAAATCTACCATATAAGCCAAAAGGGAGAGACAACAAAGAAGCGATTGCCGCGCAAATGAGGGCTAACCCCAACTTTTTCTTAGGAGCCTATGAGGATGATAATCTAGTCGGAGTAGTGATAGTAAGCTGCGATTTAAGAAAGGGTTGGATAAACCGTTTGGCGGTTGATCCGCGTTACCGACGCAGGGGTGTTGCCAAGGCTTTGGTTAACGAGGCTGAAAAGGTGTTAAGGGAAAGGGGTATAAGCATTTTTTGCGCACTTGTTGAAGATAGCAACGTGGAATCAAAAGAGCTTTTTAAAAAGTGCGGTTACGTTGAGCACCGTGACATAATATACTTCAGTAAACGGGACAGCGACGAAATATAGCCTTTTAAACTTGTCTTTCTTCGGGTTTTGGTTCGTGTACGTATCGTAACACTATAAAAGTAGATGGTATTGCTGAGGCTGCCATTAAAATAAATGGAATTTGAGGGGCAACGTTATCATAAAGGACTCCGCCGATTGCCCCGCCTAATGCCATGCATATGTAGGAAAAAAAGTTCATAGAGCCAGTTATTTTTCCACGTTGAGCTTGCGGTACGAGGTCTGCGAAGAGGCTTTGGTAAGCAGAAAAGCCAAGAAGCATGCTAAATCCGATTAGCGGCATAGTGATAAAAATGGTATAGTAATTCCCGAAAACAAAAAGTAGAACTGCTGGAATAGTTAGGATATTCGATAAAACCAATGGCTTTTTACGTCCAACCTTATCAAGAAGTTTTCCAGAGGGAAAAGCAAAAATAATCATGCATATAAACAAAGTTATCATTACATAACCCCAACGTATGCGCGCCAGTTGAAGTGCTGGGTCTAAAGCTGGAGAATATAATTCGGGATTCGGTGGTCCCCCTATTTGGATCACGTTAAAGGCGTAAACCAGAAACAGCGTCTGGGTCATGGCAGAAGCTGAGCGTATAATCAGTTCGGATAGGAACAAGAATAGCATCGATTTTGGCACTTTTTTCCAGACGCTTATGCCTTCTTTTAATGCAGTTGGATAGGAACATAAAGCTTCTTTTACATTCAGCTTTTCAGCATTTACCAAGCTTTCCTTTAACTTTAAACGCACAATTGCAGCTGCCAAATAAAAAACAGTTACTATCGTGTAAGCTATTCGCATTCCCATCAACGAGCCAAAATTAGCCACAAGAACCAATGCCACTGCTGGAGCTGGAGTTGTTGAAACACTCATTATTAAGTTAAGTACGGCGAATCCCATTCCCCGCTTTTCCCTAGGAACAGAATCTACCATCATGGCATTCAAAGCTGGCTGATATAATAAACATAGGTTCGCTATAACCGCGCCAATTAAAACAAAATGCCAACTTAGTGCAACAGCATAGAAAACAAATGAAAGTGCAACTCCAAAAGTTAGGGTTGAAATTAGCATTCGCCTTCCATACTTGTCCGCGAAATATCCTCCTGGAAACTGAACTGCGGCTAGGGCCAGAAAAGAAGCAAATGTTATCAAGCCCAGAACTGTTGGGCTTCCCCCAAGCTGGATTACGTAGTCTGGATAATATGTTCCAGGAAGTTCTGAAGCAAAATCCATTAAAATCCAACTGATTATTAGTATAAGATAATTTCCTTTAAAGAAGGAAAATTCTTCTTTTATTTTCTCTTTTAGACCCATTTTGTATTTTATCCTCTCAGCGTTCTAAGTCTCCTATTATTGCGCTACTAATAAACCAGTTCATAAAGTAAACATATTCCACAATCTCGCGCAAATTCTAGAAATCTTGTGGCTTTGCTATTACCTCTCTAATTTTTAAATCAAAGAACCTTGCTGCGTTGACTGTTTTGATGCGTAGCGCTGTGTCCGCGCCTCTGCCAGTGCCAGCGATGGCAACAACATCTTTATCAACGGGTATTAAGCCTGCATCTGCTGCCATTAATGTTATTTCCACGCACACTTTTGTTCCTTCTCCCATCAGTCTTAGCACATTGGCGATTAGTTCTAGAGGTGCAAGGGTTCCAAAATCTTTCCGTATTGCACGTTCTACGCTGCTTAGCGCGTGTACACCAGTAAAAATTTTTGCGCCATTAGCCGTTATTTCCTTTGCGAATTCTTCTTGCAGTTCTGTTTTTCCTGGTTCTCGGAAGCCAAAATGATGTGTAACCACAACGACGTTGTATCCTTTGAAAATTTTGGCTGCCTTTACACCCGTTTCGCCCGTCGTGGAAGCTACAACTATGTCCTTTATTCCTTCTCGTTCCACATATGTTTTAACAAATTCTAATAAAGTGTCCGTGTTTTTTGCTCCAGCCTCGTCAAAGTAAAGTGTTTTCTTTTCAGTATTTGGCATGCTCATTTTCTCCTGATAGCAAGTCGTTAACTTTTATCATTTAAGTGTTTTTTCCTAAGAGGTTTCCTTTTTAATTCTGTTCCGCACACTGCGCACTTGTCAAGTTTATAATCGGATTGGTATTTTCTGTAACATGCTGGGCAATATCTCACCCATTCCAGTTGGAAGCGTATGCCAAAAGTTGCTAATGGAGCAAATTCTATCGCCATGCGATTTGCAACGTTCTGTATGGAATAATCGTCTGAAGCGATTACTGGATTGTATCCGTCATTTTTGAGTTCAAGCGCTAAAGCCAAAATTTGGATATCTGTCTCTGAAAGGAAATTTTTGTCGCCGATGGCGGTGGCTGAAGCCATCACAGCATCCAAAAATGGTTTTTTCGGCTTCTTTACCATTATTTTTCCTTGTTCGATTGCTGTTTTCAACCTAACCTTTGCGAAAGCGTTTCCCTTCAGTTCTTCTTTAACAAGTGGCGCTGTATATTGCATTTCGCTTACTGAAAATGGGTCAAAACCAGCCACGAAGGCAGACGTATCCAAAACTATGACTCGCTTTTTTTCAACTGACGTTTTCATCAGTTTCCCTTGAAAAGCAGTCTACTTTTCAGACGGTGGTAAAAGTTTTCCTTAAACCTCACAAAACGTGTCTCATTATTAGAACGTGTTACCTTTATGCTTATGGTCCTGCCACTTAGTGTTTTACGGTGATGCCCATCAACAACAACCAGTGTCTTTTTAGGTCTAACAACGTTAACCGTAAGACTTGAGTTAGCAGGAAAAACAATAGGATGAAATATGCCTAAGGGACAAACCGGGGTCAAAACGAAAGCGTCTAAATTTGGATCTAAGACTGGGCCTCCAGCGGATAGCGAATATCCTGTAGAACCAGTTTGTGTTGCAATCATTACGCCGTCGGCTTGCATGTTGAGAATTGGATTTTCGTCTTTGAGAACTTTTGTGTAAAGAAGTTTCGCTGGTTCGTCGGCTGATACGAGAACCTCGTTTAGTGCTTCTGGTAATTTTTCGCCGTTTGCTGTTATTGATAGCTTCATGCATCTTTCAATTGTGAATTCTCCTTTCAAGCATTTGTCTATGGCGTTAAATGCTTGTTTGGGTTCAACTTCTGTTAGGAAACCTCTTACACCCATGTTTATCGACAGTATTAGTGGCTCTGGCTTTGGAATTGAGATGCAGGTTCTTAGAATTGTTCCGTCTCCGCCTATTGTGACTATGAGGTCAGTTTTCATTTTATCTAAAGAGACGGTCTTTCCTTTAACGCTAACTTTCTCCGCGAGAGTGTCCTCTACTTGCACCTCTAAGCCCTTCTTCATCAGATATTCCGCGAGGTCTTCTGCAAGTTTTAAAGCACTTTTCTTGTCAAATCTTGCTACTAACCCTACACTTTTCAGCAAATAGTCCACCTTTTATTATTAAGCGGCACCTTAATCTATATATGGATGTTGTTTAAAATGCTGTAGATGTGAGATAAAAGCAGCGTTGGTGAGTTTATGAGCAAGCCAGTTGATGTTGGAAGCCTTAGAGTTGGCGGATACTTAATTGTCGATGGTGAACCATGTCGTATAGTGGACATAACCAAATCGAAGCCTGGGAAACACGGGTCAGCCAAAGCGAGAATAGTTGCTGTTGGAATTTTTGATGGTGTCAAAAGGAGCGTGGTTAAACCAGTGGACGCAAATGCTGAGGTGCCAATAATTGAGAAAAGAAGCGGGCAAGTCTTTGCAGTCACGCCTTCAAGCGTTCAAATAATGGATTTAGAAACTTACGAGTATTTAGATGCGCCTTATCCTGAAGAAGAGGATTTGAAGGCGAAAATCGCCCCTGGTGTTGAAGTGGAATTTTGGCGAATACTTGGTAAAATCAAAATTGTTAGAACAAAATAGCAAGCGCTAGATTTAGCTCCACCAACTCCAATCAAGCCTTTTGAAGCCCAAATACAAGATTAGTAGAATTACTCCCCAGCTTAAAGCGATGCCCGCTACTTCCAATATTAAATTGTCGCTTAGATAAGTGTGGCTTGCCCAAGCGCTAATTCCACATAAACCAACAAGCAAAAGAAGGAACATTGCAAAGTGAATAGCCTTTTCGGTTGCCAAAGCCTTTCACCTTTTCTTCCATATAGATTTGTCTAGGTTTATTGTTAAAACTTTCCATTAAGCTTATCTTATAGGCTTATATAAACTTCCCTTGGAGCCGATGATGCGAGAAGAGCCGTCTGATTTGTGACGACACGAGCTCCTGAGGCTTTGTAAAACGTTTATTCTATTGGGATCTCGTACTCATGTTTGCGTGGTAAGTGTATCTCAAGTATGCCTCTCTTAAAGCGTACTTCCATTTTATCCATGTAAACTGGTACTGGAATGCGCGTTTGACAATGGAATGTTTGGAATTCGCCTTTATAGTGGGTTATGCCGAAATCGTCAAAGCTTATTTTCCGTCGCATTTTTGCCGATATCTCAATAACATCTTTACTCAAGGGCTTAACACGAATCGTGTTCTCTTCCGTATACGGTAAATCAACAGTTACAATTACCTCGGTTGGCGTCACGGAGATGTCGCGGAGCGGTTCTATTGTGCAAGCTTTTCTGTCCCAACTGGGTTTCTCCATAAGGGTTTCTCTTAAACGCTTAACGGACTCTTCCAAATTTTCAAAGTACTCATCAATCAAATCAAAGATTGAGCGTCTTCTCCTTTCAGTCATGCTGGTCACCTTAAGTTATGTATAGCGGCATGTCATATTCCTGCGTCTTCTTCATTTTTGATAGCTCTTGTTGGGTTCGACGCATAACGTCTCTTGCCTTCAAGCGAATTTCTTCGCCTTTCTCAAGAAGCTTTGAAACATCCACTTTCAAACCGATAATTTTAGTTAATCCTTTCAGCACTTCTGCCGCTGCCTCTGGGTCTGGATAGTTAAAGAAGCATTGAGCAAGCAACGTTATGGCTGGCACGCCTATGCTCGCGCAACGTTGCAGCATAATCGCTTGTGGACCAACCATGTAACCTTCCTTTAATATTTCTATGCCTTGTTCTTGAACGGTCTTTAACACGTCAGCGTTTGATGCCGCGGCAAAAACTTTCAGTTCTTCAATATCTTGTCTTTCTTGAATGGGTATGCCGCTGAGCGAGATCATCATTTTAACTTTTTTGTTTTTTCCCCAATCTATTAAGGCGTACATTATTGGGTAAATAACGTCTGCTGGTATGGCAGTCTCTGAAACAGCTAAAAGAATGTTATGATTTCCAAAAATCCTAATGGGCGAGTGCGGCAATCCCTCATGCAAAACTATTAGTGGCGGTAAAAGCTTCGAGTCAACATATGCTACTTCCTCAAGGCCGTTGAGTTCGGAAATTAGGTGGGAAGCGGCTATAACGCCTACAAGCCCAACGTCTGGAAAACCGAAAAGCATTGTGCATCCCGATGGAATTTCCTTCTTCTCCACAATTTTTACATCTTCCAAATAGTTTCCCCAAGTCTTTTTTACAGCGTGCATGTAAAAAGTTTGTGGAATACATATTTAAGAGCGTGAACACTTTTAATCTGGAGAAAACCATGGCTTTAGAACGTTTAGGTTCATCTCTTTACGAAGCGTTAAAGAAAGTTTTTAGAGCATCGGTTGTTGATGAAGCTACCGTTAAAGAACTTGTCCGCGACGTGCAAAGAGCCCTCCTTCAAGCAGACGTAAATGTTAAACTTGTCCTCGACATTTCAAAGCGAATAGAAGAAAGAGCGCTAAAAGAAAAATTGCCCCCGGGAATCTCCAGACGAGAACACATTATAAAAGTTGTATACGAGGAATTGACGCGTTTCCTCGGAGAAAAGCCCGTACCAATCAAAATCGAGCCTGGCAAAAGAAAAGTGATAATGCTTGTTGGCATACAAGGTTCTGGCAAAACAACCGCCGCGGCAAAACTCGCAAAGTACTTCCAAAAGAGAGGCTTAAAACCAGCGTTAATCTGCGTGGACACATATCGCCCAGGCGCCTTCGCCCAACTACAACAACTAGCAAATAGAATTAACGTTCCATTGTATGGAAACCCAAGCGCTAAAGACCCAGTGAAAATTGCCCTTGAAGGCTTGAAGCAATTTAATGACAGAGACATCATAATTATCGACACAGCTGGGCGTCACAAAGAGGAGCAAGAACTTATCAAGGAAATTATGGTGCTTGAAAAAAACATCAAACCCGACGAAATTATGCTCGTTGTCGACGGGACAATAGGTCAACAAGCAATGGTGCAAGCGCAAGCCTTCAATCAAGCAACACCAATAGGCTCAATATTAGTGACAAAACTTGACGGTTCTGCAAGAGGCGGAGGTGCACTTTCAGCAGTTGCCGCCACTGGCGCGCCGATAAAGTTCATCAGTACTGGCGAAAAAATAGAGGACATAGAACCATTCATTCCATCAAGGTTCGTTGGAAGACTTCTAGGCATGGGCGACCTAGAGACTCTTTTAGAGAAAGTTCGCGAAGCAGAGATTAAGGTTCCAGAAAAGAAGGCGAAGGCAATTCTTAGCGGCAAATTTACACTAACAGACATGTATGAGCAGTTTGAAGCGGTTAAAGGTATGGGTGCTTTCCGGAAACTGTTGAAGATGCTTCCAGGAATGTCTTACGATGTACCAGAGGAAATGCTTAACATGGCTGAGGATCGCCTTGAAAAGTGGCGTGTCATGATTCAATCTATGACGAAAGAGGAGAAGGAGAACCCCAAAGTTTTTAACGCTTCAAGGATTCGTCGCGTCGCGAGAGGTTCTGGAACAAGCGAAAAAGAGGTGAAGGAATTGTTAAAACAGTATTCTCTTATGCGTCGTATGATGAAGACTTTAAGGCGTAAAAAGAAATTGCCTTTCTTCGGTAAGGGCTTACCCGTCGACTTCAAGTAACCGATTACTAGTGTAGGAAAAAAGGGTTTACTATGGGCTTCTTGGGAAAAGCGTTAGAGATGCTCCAAAAATATCCTTTATGTGACCATTGTTTAGGAAGGCAGTTTGCCCTCTTGGGATACAACATAGAAAACGCTGAAAGAGGAAGAATTATTAAATCGGCGTTAACTCTCAAAGCCCACGCTCTAGTTCTTTCAAAAAACCAGGAAGGTGTAAGAATTTTAAAGGTTCTCGCGACAAACGGGTTCTTCCAAAACGCAGCAGAACTACTACATAAAATAAAAAGGCGTGTTTCACATAAGAGCCTTCCGAAAAAGTGTTTCCTATGTGAAAATAAGTTTGAAGAAATTGAAAAGGTTGCAAATAAGGTTGCTGAGAATCTTGGCGCGTATGAATATCGTAACTTTTTGGTGGGGATAGAATTACCAGTTAAAATAGAAGAGCGGGAAGACGAGTTTAAGGCTGAATTTGACGTTAAATATGGCGAGAATATGCGAGGCGAGTTTGGAAGGCTGTATGGAAAAGCGCTGGTTGAACTTACTGGAAAAAAAATCGAATATTCGAAACCGGATATTGTCGCTATAGTGAACCCTATGACCAGGGACGTGCGCCTCCAAATTAATCCGCTTTACGTTGCTGGAAACTATAAAAAAATGGTTAGGGGGATTCCACAATCAAAATGGCTTTGTTCGAGTTGCAGAGGAAAGGGATGTGAGAAATGTAACTGGACTGGAAAAATGTACATGGAGTCGGTTGAAGAGCTCATTGAAAAGCCATTTCTGGAAGAAACTGGCGGCATAAAAGTAGCGTTTCACGCATCCGGAAGGGAAGACATTGATGCTAGGATGCTTGGTAAGGGCAGACCATTCGTGATAGAAATAGCGCAACCAAAAAGAAGGTTCATAGACCTTAAAAAGCTGGAAACTGCCGTAAACACGCACGCCAAAGGGAAAATTCTAATATCTGACTTGCGGTTTGTGGACAAGTCTGTTATACAAAAGCTGAAGAAAGGTGAAGCTTCTCAAAAAAAGTATCGGGTCATAGTGGAATTTGAAAACGAAGTTGCTGATGAAGAGTTAAGGTTGCTTGAAGAGAAATTGGAGAACACCGTCATCAAGCAGCGCACACCATTGCGAGTGTTGCATAGGCGAGCTGATTTAACACGGGAAAAGTACATATACGAGGTTAAAGTAAAGAAGTTGTCACCCAAAAAGGTTGAAATGAAAATAAGGTGCCAAGGAGGGCTATATGTTAAAGAACTGGTGACTGGGGATGAAGGAAGAACAACGCCAAGCGTCTCCGAAATTCTCAAAAACAGAGCGAAGCCTATAAAACTCGATGTTTTAAATGTAAATATGAAATGTTAATAGTAGTGGTGAAAAAATGAGAAAATCAAAAGGCTATCGCGCAGGAACACGCAGACTTCTCAGAAAGGACCCTAGAGAAAGAGGTAAAATAAGAATCAGCAAATTACTGCATGAATATCAACCTGGCACCCGCGTAGTAATCAAGCTTGACCCAAGTGTTCAAAAAGGAATGCCTCATAGGCGCTATCATGGCAAGGTCGGCACGATTGTCGAAAAACGTGGACGAAGCTACGTTGTAAATGTTACACAAGGCGACGCCATTAAGGAAATTATTGCCAAACCCGAACATCTAGAGCCATACAAAGGTGATTAGCCTTGTCAAAACGTGCAGTAACCGAGAAGAAGCTCACAATTTCACAAGTTAAAAAAATATTGGAGGCCATGGGCGAAGAAAACCTTGACCAGTTTCAGCGCCGCACATACGATTATGTTTCCAAATTCTCGAAGATTGACGCTGACGCAGCTGAGAAACTTGTGGAAAAACTTGTTAGCGAGTTTGGTCTCGACGAGGATGAAGCTGTTCAAGTGGTTAACTGCGCTCCGAAAAGCGTAGAAGAACTTAGGGTCTTCCTTGCTGGGGGCCGCAAAATTATTGAAACATCAAAATTAGAAGCCATAATTGGTCTTTTGAGCGAATATCGAAAATAAAATAGGCGATTATACCATAATTTTAAAGAGTTAAGACAAGGTAAAAGCAGCCATGATGGAGAAAAGATACGAAGAATACGCCTACGTGCTAGACTTCCTTCCGCATGGTAGACCCGGGGTGCGCGTAACTGGACGGGCTGGTTACAGAGCGGGAGCTCTAGTTCAGTTGATTGGCGAAGAGTTCTTTACTCTTTTAGAGGCGCTTGTTAAGGAGGGCGTTGTTTTGAAGGCGCATGACCGTGTTTACGTTGGAAAAGAATCCAGAGAAGAAATAACCTACATTATTGGGCGAGTGCGCTATGAGGAGTTAACTGCGGCGGCAAAAATGGAACTTCCGTCGGTGGTAAGCAGAATAGTGTTAAATAGGGAAAAGTGGTTTGTTAACTTTTTTAATACGGCACGGGCTATTACGCCGCGGATGCACGCTTTAGAGCTAATTCCAGGTATAGGCAAGAAGTACATGTGGCAAGTGATAAATGAGCGTGAAAGGAAGCCCTTTGAAAGCTTTGATGATTTGCAAAAGCGTACAGAGCTGCCTAACCCTGTGAAGCTTATTACGAAGAGGATTTTGGAGGAGCTTGCTGGCGAGACTAAGTATCAGTTGTTCACGAGGGCGCAGTAAAGTAGGTTAATGGTTGAGATGAGCCTTTTAGAAGAAACGAAGTTTCTGCTTCGAAGGTATCGAATAACTCCGAAAAAACGTCTTGGACAAAATTTCATGGTTAACCCTTCAATTTTTCAGTTGATGGCAGACTACGCTTGTGTAACGGAAAACGACACGGTGCTAGACATTGGAGCTGGCATGGGCTTTCTCACAAAATTTTTATCCAAAAAATGCAAAAAGGTGTTAGCTGTAGAATTTGACGCAAAACTTGTCAAGACACTCCGTGAACAACTTAAAGCGCATCAAAATGTGGAAATAATTGAAGGCAATGTTCTTAAAGTTCCAATTCCTCAATTCAACAAGGTTGTTTCCATTCCCCCCTACAATATTTCTTCGCAACTGCTTCCTTGGCTTTTTAACAAAAAATTTGAATGTGCGGTGATGCTTTTACAGAAGGAGTTTGCTCACCGCCTCGTTGCCCCAATCGGAAGCGAGGAATATGGTTGGTTGGCAGTCATAACATATTACAACGCGGAAGTTGAGCTTTTAGATGAAGTTTCAAATTGGATGTTTTATCCACAACCAGAAGTGGATTCCATCATCCTTCGGCTTAAACCTAAAAAACCGCATCCTTTTATGGTAAAGGATGAAAAGCTACTCCAAAAAATCACGCAGTTCCTTTTCAATCGCCGCAATAGGAAGGCTAAAAACGTAATGATGTCATTTATTAAAAGTGCGGGCTTTTTAACAACTGACAAAGCAAAAAATATTCTAGAATCTTTTCCATTTATTGATAAGCGAGTTAGGGAACTTGCGCCAGAAGATTTCGGAGAGTTAGCTAATGCTTTCACAGTGTAAAACTGTGTTTTTTGCGGGTAAGCGCTTTTATGTTTATGAAAATGTTTACGAACCAGCTGAGGATTCGTTTCTATTTGCAGAAAACCTAAGCGTCAGAAGTGGCGATGTCGTTCTTGATATGGGCACGGGATGCGGCATTTTGGGAATAATGGCTGCGGAAAAAGCTTCCGTAGTAATCGCTGTTGACGTAAACCCACATGCTATTCGCTGTGCAAAAGAAAATGCAGAACAAAACAAAGTTGCGGATAGAATGTCTTTCATTCAAGGAAGCCTATTTACACCACTGAGGATGAAGAAGATTTTCGATTTAATAATTTTTAACGCGCCTTACTTACCAACAGAAGGTGCCGAAAAACTCTCGTGGATTGAGTACGCGTGGTCTGGTGGACTAAATGGAAGGCAAGTAATCGACCGTTTCATTTTTGAAGTGCCAAAATACTTGAAAGATTCTGGTCATGTGCTCTTGATGCAGTCAAACCTTTCTGGAATCGACGAAACAGTGTGGAAATTTGAGAGCGTCGGGATGGAGGCGGTGGTCGTTGCAGAGCGTAATTTGCCATTCTTTGAAAAGGTTGTGCTTTTTGAGGCGGCACTATCGGCATGAAAAAACTTATAACGTGTAAACTTTACTATTGCTAGAAAACTTGAGGTCTCAAAATGTGTATATTGGGCAAGGACAAGCTAAAAGAACTTATTGAAAACTACAAGTGCATCTACCCATACGATTACAATTTGTTAGACGGAGACAGCTACATACTAACAGTGAAAGAGGAGACAACACTTCACTATCTAGAACATAAAAACCTAATTTCATACGAAATAGTTTTCACCCCACCAAACTATGTTGCACACTTGACGGCGAAAAGCAAGTATGGAAGAATGGGCTTATCCTTCCTCAACGCAGCAAAAGTTCACAGCGGCTTCGTTGGAAGACTTGCCTTGGAACTTGTAAATTTGAGTAATGACCGCTGTCCAATCACTATTAAGCGTGGAGATCCATTCATGCACATAGAGTTTGAAACGAGGGAGGGGGAACCAGCGCCCTACATGGGAGAGTACCAGTTCCAATACCTGACGGATGATGAGATACGCATGTATATTCCAATTCTGAAGAAGGTTTTTCCAAACTATGATGAACTTGCAAAAACATGGTTGAAAGGTAGGAAATTGTAGCCGTTAATTTAGAAACAATATTCCAAATTCATAACCTTAATCAAAACGTTCCCTCAACAAATCGTTTAAATATAACGATTCTGGTATGCTGAAGGGGAACAGCATGCGCGCAAAAAACTACAGAGAAGTGAAAGGTCAACCCTACACTAGAAGAGAGTTTGTAAAAGGTTTCCCTCAGCCGAAAATAACAAAATTTACTATGGGAAACACAAAAGCGCAGTTCGAATATGAAGCAAAACTTATAGCGCTTGAAAAAGCTCAAATTCGGCACAATGCCCTTGAGGCGGCGCGTGTGGCTACGAACCGTCTTCTTATGGAGAAGCTTTCAGACAATTACCGCTTACAAGTCCATCCATATCCGCATGTAATCCTCAGAGAAAATAAAATGATTTTTGGCGCTCACGCAGACCGTCTACAAGATGGTATGCGTAGAGCGTTTGGAAAGCCCATTGGAACTGCGGCGCGAGTTGAACCCAAACAAACAATTATTACTGTCTGTGTTAATGCGGATGGACTTGAAGTTGCAAAAGAAGCCTTAAGGCGAGGAAGCGCAAAGCTTCCAATACCATGTAGGATAGTAATCGAAAAAGCACAGAAGGAGGAAGAGGTGAAAAACATTGGCTGAAATGAAAAAAGATTTAGTAATATGGTTCGAAAACCTCAGAAAAACAGACATACCATCAGTCGGAGGCAAAAACGCCAATCTAGGCGAAATGACCAGCGCTGGCATACCCGTTCCACCAGGCTTTGCTGTTACTGCCTATGCATACAAACGCTTTATCGAAGAAACTGGAATAGCCACAAAAATATACGAGATAATACAGGAAACCGTTACGAATCCAAACGACCCTAAACAGTACGAGATAGCCTCAAAAAAGATCCGCGAACTAATAGAGGCAACGCCCATACCAAAAGAAATCGAAAACGCCGTAAGGCAAGCATACGAAGAATTGTGTAAAAGGCTAAACATGAAAGACGTTTTTGTTGCTGTCAGGTCAAGCGCCACAGCCGAAGACCTACCTGATGCATCCTTTGCTGGGCAACAAGAAACATACCTTAACGTTAGAGGCGCTGACGAAGTTGTTGAAAAAACCTTAAAATGCTGGTCAAGTCTCTTCACGCCACGCGCCATCTTTTATCGCTCAGAGAAAGGCTTCGCACATGAAAAAGTCTTCATAAGTGTAGGCATCCAAAAAATGGTTAACTCTAAAGCAGCTGGTGTCATGTTCACAATAAATCCCGTCACTGGCGACCCAAACCAGATAGTAATTGAGGGCAACTACGGATTAGGCGAAGCCGTTGTTTCTGGCGCTGTGACTCCAGACGACTTTGTTGTCGACAAAAAAACATTAAAAGTTATTGATAAGCGCATAGCAAAGAAAACCGTGCAATACGTTCGTGATCCGACAACTGGCAAAACAGTTCACGTTGAAGTGCCTCCAGAAAAACAGGAGCAGCCATGCATAAACGACGCTGAAATACTCAAACTGGCAGAGCTAGCAAAACGGATAGAACAGCATTACGGCAAAGCCCAAGACATAGAATGGGCAATTGACAGCGACTTGCCATTTCCGAACAACGTCTTCATTGTGCAATCAAGACCCGAAACCGTTTGGAGCGCAAAGGCATTACAGCCCCCAGAAAAAGAGGTTGCGGAAAAGCCTACTGAGATGCTTAAGGTAGTCGTCAAAGGCATAGCCGCGGGCAAGAGAGGCTTCGGTGTAGGCGTGGCAAAAGTGGTTTTGAACCCGCAAGAAGCCGCAAAAGTTATGCAAAAAGGAGACATTTTGGTAACGGACATGACGAACCCTGACTATGTGCCGTTCATGAAACTTGCAGGCGCGATAGTAACTGACAAGGGTGGTGTAACGTGTCACGCAGCAATTGTCAGCCGAGAACTTGGTATACCATGTGTCGTTGGAACAGAAAACGCCACAAAACTTATGATTACAGGTAAAGAATACACTGTGGACGCGAGAAGCGGCGTCGTCTATGAAGGCATTTTGCCAACATTAACCGAGCAACTTTCATCTTCCACTGCGACTGCTTCACCGACAACTCCAGCCAGCGGAGGAATAGTCTACTCGGTGCCAGTGACTGCAACAAAAATATACATGAACCTGGGTGTTCCAGAAAAAATCGAGGACTATAAGGACCTGCCCTTTGAAGGCATCGGGCTGATGCGGATAGAGTTTATCTTGGCAAGCTACATAGGCGAACATCCACTATATCTTGTTGAAACTGGACAATCGCAGAAGTTTGTTGACAAGCTCGCAGAGGGAATAGCCACCGTTGCGAGGGCTATACAGCCACGCCCAGTGGTCGTCCGCTTCAGCGATTTCAAAACCAACGAGTATAGAGAATTGAAGGGCGGCGAGAAATATGAAATTGTCGAGGCAAACCCGATGCTTGGGTGGAGAGGGTGCAGCCGCTACATAAGCCAGTGGTATGAAAAAGCCTTCAGGCTTGAATGCCAAGCAGTAAGCAAGTGCAGAAAGGAATGGGGACTTAAAAACGTCTGGGTAATGCTTCCAGTAGTCCGCACGTTGTGGGAAGCTAAAAAATGCCTCGAAATCATGCGTGAGGAGGGCTTGGAAAGGTCAAGAGACTTCCAAGTCTGGTTTATGGCTGAAACACCTTCAATTGCAATACTTGCAGATGAGTTTTCGAAGCTTTGCGATGGCTTCTCAATAGGCTCAAATGACATGACGCAAGGCATACTGATGATTGACAGGGACTCGGAGCGCTTAGGGCAAATGGGATACTTCGACGAGAGAGACCCAGCAGTAAAAAGGATAATCGCCCATCTAATCAAAGTGGCACACGAGAACGGCTGCACAGTATCCATATGCGGGGAAGGGCCATCAAACCTACCAGACTTCACGGAATTCCTTGTAAGAGCTGGAATTGACAGCATATCAGTTAACGCAGACGCTGTTGTTGCCACCAAGAAACTTGTTGCAAGCATAGAGCAGAAAATAATTATTGAGCAGCTTGCAGAACAAAAAGAGCGGAGCCTTGGACGTCCACAGCGAAAACCGAAACGCGAATGGGAATGGGCGCCTCAATGGGACGAATCAGAATAAAGAAGAAAATAAAATAATGCATTTCCTAACTTCCGCATTTTCTAAATTTTAAACTGGGGCTTGTTAGATGAGATTCTTTGACCTTGAAGAAGAAAGGGTAAAGAGAGAAGTGCAAAGGCTTGGGGCAAAACGCGTCTTGGTTCAACTTCCAGAAGGCTTAAAACCCGAAGCGCCACGATTGGCAAAGATGATCGAAAAAGCTGGAGCATTGCCAATAATTTCCGCAGATCCATGCTATGGTGCATGCGACTTGGCAACCACAGACGCAGAAAGCCTAGGCGCTGACCTCCTAATCCATTATGGGCATTCTAAAATGTTAAGGCATGAACGGGTTCCAACGATTTATGTTGAGGCTAGGGCAACTGTAAACGTTGAAGAAACCGTTGAAAAAGCTTTGCCTTTACTTGAAAGTTGGTGCAAAATAGGATTAACAACAACAGTGCAACACGTGCAAACAATCGATAACGTTAAGGATGTGCTGTTGCGCGCTGGAAAAGCCGTTATTGTAGGAGATGCTGGACAACTAAACTATCCTGGACAAGTGATAGGCTGCAACTATAGTAATGCAACATCAATAGCAAAGGACGTTGAAGCCTTCCTTTTCATAGGTGGTGGGCGCTTTCACGCATTAGGCGTTGCGCTTTCAACCTCTAAACCCACAATAGCCGCAGACCCTTACGAAGAAACAGCGTTTTCCATCGAAAAGGATTTGGAAAAGATGGTCAAACAGCGATGGGCTAGCATAGAAGAGGCTAAACAAGCGAAAACTATGGCTGTTTTGGTAGGATTGAAACCTGGACAGAAACAGCTTGAAAAGGCTGTGGATTTGAAGCAGAAACTTGAAGAAAAGGGCAAAAGCGTCTGTCTTTTTGCTGTTCGAGAGGTTACTCCAGAAATTATGATGGAGTTTCCAGCGATAGACGCTTTCGTCAACACTGCGTGTCCAAGAATATCGCTTGACGACGCTTCTAGATTCAGAAAACCAATTTTAACAGTGAACGAAGCCCTAGTGGCCATCGGCAAATTATCTTGGGAAGAATTATGCAAAAAAGGCTGGTTCGAAAGCTAGACCTTGAACTATTTTTGTCCCAAATCCAACCGCATCCATCACCAACAGCAGGCCTTGAACAATACACGATTCCCGTGGATGTTGCAGCGACAATGTTGTATATGGCCACCTACACTTACGACGATGTCGTTGGCAAGACTGTTGTGGACATGGGTTGTGGTACTGGGCGGTTGGCTCTGGGCGCAGCTTTTTTAGGAGCAAAGTGTGTGGTGGGCATAGACATTGATAAGGCTGCCGTAAAGTTGGCTTTTGAAAGCTCTGTTAAGTTGAAGTTAAAGAGTAGGGTTCAGTGGATTAACGCTGACATAAACGCTCTTCGTGGAAACTTTGATACGGTATTGCAAAATCCACCATTTGGCGTGCAGAGACGCAAGGCTGACACAAAGTTTCTGGAGAAAGCTCTAGAAATAGGCAAAAAAGTATATTCACTTCATAAGAGTCTTTGCAAAGACAAAAACTTCATAAAAAAAGTGAAGGCATCGTCATCAGGTTTTGTTGCAACCACCCCTTCTTCATTTATTGGAAACTTCGTCGAAGATGCTGGCGGGCGGATTATTGCCGCATATTCAATGGTAATGTCTATCCCGCGCATGTTTCCGTTTCACACGAAAAAGCGGCATACGTTTCTAGTGGATTTATACGTTATAGAGAGGCGCTGAAATCAAAAGGTTTATTGACTTGCGTGATAAACTACTTTGATGCACCCATGTGTCTAACATTTGCTTAATGTTGCAGAACAGCCCCAATTTAGAATGGTGAAAAAGGGAATTTAAATGAGCTTTGCTGATAAGAGTCGAGAAAGCGGCAAATTTGTGTTGCCCGGAGAGCGGTTGGGCGTTATTGAAGAGTTTATTCCAGATGCTGGAACATACGTTAAAGATGGAGTGATATACTCCAAGGTTGTTGGGCGAGCGTTACTTGACCTTCTCAATAAGCGCGTTTCGGTTTATCCGCTAGTACACGGAGCAAGAGTTCCAAGCATCGGAGGCATAGTTTTAGGACAAGTGGCAAATGTCCAAAACGAAAGTGCAGCTATACGAATTTTCAAAGTTGGAGGCAAGATGCTTTCTGGATTCTTCACAGGCGTCCTTCACGTGTCCGACGTTCAAATGCGATATGTCGAATCGATGTATGACGTTTGCAAGCCGGGCGACGTCATTAGAGCCAAAGTTATAAGCGACAAAAACAGAGTTTACCACTTATCCATTAAGGACAGGAATTTGGGCGTAATCTATGCTTTCTGTTCGCAATGTGGTTTTATGCTTGAATTATGGCGTCATGCAATGCGCTGTCCTAAATGTGGAAAAATTGAAAAGCGGAAAACAGCCTTAGATTACGGGAAAGGGGTTGTCTAATTGAAAATAAAGGTTTTGAAAGAAACTTCAAACGAGCTTAAAATAGAGGTTGAAGGCATAGGACACACATTGTGTAACATTTTACAGAAGATACTGTCAGAAGATGAGAATGTGGATTTGGCGGGCTACGATATACCGCATCCGCTGGCATCAAACCCCATAATCTATGTTCGCACAAAAGAAAAGACAAAGCCGAGGGAGGTTCTGTTAAAAGCCATAAAAACTGCACAAAACATAAACGAAGAATTTAGAGAAGAACTAGAGAAAGCCATCAAGAAAACCTAATCTTGCTTTTTATCTCCCTTAACAAATGGCTAAAGCCCTCCACTGGGTCATCGAATTTTTCTAGGATTGAGACGCTTTCTCCTAAAGTGACAAAATTGTTGAGCCAAGCATAAACTATCAATGCTTCAGCGGCGTCCGCAAGTAGGTGCCGCTCCATCCTTGATGGCAAAAACTCCCTTAAATCCGCTCGTTTTATGGCTTCAGCGAGAATGCTCCCCTTAACCTTGGCACCAGAGGGCACGCGTCTCTTATTTGACAATGCTAACGCGTAAACGAAATTCACGTACACATCGCCCAAAGATGCAAGCTTATGATCTGTTAAAACTTCATTCAAGTTCTTATAGGGCTTTAGGAACGGAAATACTTTGCTTTCTCCCTTCATTTTCGCTTTCCTCTTCCACTACAATTTGCTAGTTAAACTTATAATGCCTTATCCAATACTCTGTTACTGGCGAGGCGCTTGTTTTGCAAGAAATTCCGCGTAATTAAACCAGAAATTCGCGTGCTCGGCGTGGACGACGGTGTATTTGTACCTCACAAAAAGGGACGCGTGCCAGTTGTGGGCGTTGTCTTTCGAGGCGGATACTGGCTTGACGGAGTCATGCACACAACAGTTGAAGTGGACGGGTTTGATGCTACAAAAAAAATCTCACACATGGTACTTGGCTCGCCGCACTACAAGCAGTTAAGAGTTATGATGCTTAACGGAATAACGTTCGCGGGCTTTAACGTAATAGACATAAATGAGCTTTTCACGAAAACAAACCTTCCAATAATAGCAGTCACCAAAGAAAAACCAAACTTTGAAGAAATACGCAAAGCACTTACAAAATTGCCTAAAAGCGAAGAAAGATGGAGAGCAATCCAAAACGCCGGAGAAATATACGAAGTTTCGACAAGAAACAAAAATGAGAAAATTTACATGCAAATTTCTGGCATATTAAAAGAAGACGCTGAAAAAATCCTGCAGCTAACTTCAACACGGAGCAGCATCCCCGAAGCCTTGCGTGTAGCGCACCTCATAGCCTCTGGAATAAGCAATGTTTAGTCCCAATACTTATTCAAGCAAGAAAAGGTTTAAAAGGAGCCAAGTTAAGGAAAAACAGACGGAAAGTGGAGTAAAAAGCCATGGAATTTTGTCCAAAATGTGGTTCTCGTCTGGTACCAAAGAAAAGTAAAAGCGGAAAAGAATCGTCAATTGTAATGGCTTGTCCAAAATGTGGTTACAAGAAGGCTCCGCCAAAAAAGGTTGAGCCGAAAGTGGCAAAAGTGATAGAGCACAAGCCCCAACAGCTTGTTGCAGTCATAGGCAAAGAAGAACAAAAACTGCGAACTTTACCAACAGTGCGCGTTGAATGCCCAAAATGCGGAAACAACACAGCCTACGTTTGGCAAGTGCAAACACGGGGCGCCGATGAATCATCTACGCAATTCCTGCGTTGCACAAAATGCGGTTACACATTTAGAGAATATAGCTAAATGCCCGAAAACCGACGCAATGTTTCCCAAACAAAGCTTTTAAAAGCATAGTAAAGCCTTTTATTGCTAACAACATACCATTAGAAAAGGGATTACCATGTTCAGAATCAAAGTTTCAGATGCCAAACAGTTACGGGACATGGCAACAGCCATATCAATACTCGTAGACGAAGCAACATTCAAAATCGAACCAGAAGGACTAAAACTCAGAGCAATGGACCCATCCCGCGTTGCAATGGTTGACTTTGAATGGCCAAAAACGGTTTTCGAAGAATACGAGTGCACAGAACCAACAAAAATATGCATAAACATAGGCGAACTGCTAAAACTGCTAAAAAGAACAGGTAAAGATGAAGTTGTTGAACTTTCGCTAGACGAGAAAACTGGACGCTTACAAGTAAAGATAACAGGCAAATACGCAAGAAACTTCACAATGCCAACACTGGAGGCTTCTGAAGAGGAAGTTCCAACACCAAAACTAACCTTCAACGTAAGAGCCAAAACAACAACAGATGGCTTAAGCCAAGCCATAGAAGACGCCCAACTCGTGAGTGACCATGTTCGTATAGAAGCGGACAGCGAAAAACTGGTTTTTAATGCTTCCGGAGACCTTATGGGTGCGACAATAACGCTTCAAAAGGGAAGCGACGCACTTTTAGACCTAGAAGTTAAGGAACTCTCAAAAGCAACTTTTAGCCTGAGCTACCTTTCTGAAATTATAAAGGCTGCATCCGCAACATCAGAAGTTGTAACGTTAGAATTTTCAAAAGATATGCCAATCAAACTCGACTTTCAACAAGCAAAAGAAGGAAAACTAGTATTTTACTTGGCGCCAAGAATCGAAACCGAATAACGTGGACAAACAAATGCAATCTACAATAAAGTTTACAAAAAGCGATTTAGCAAAATATCCCTTCCTAAAAGAAGCAGCAGAATACGTGAAAGAACTGGATTTTAAAGTTGAAGACTTAATTGACCCTCAATTCAACGCGGTACTCAAACGGGCGCAAGAAAGAATCGAAGAAGCCACATTATACGTGCTTGTAAGCGGAAACTCGCGAAACGAGGACGTTGAAATTCTATCCTTCCCAACAGCCATAATTTTGGCAATCGCAACAGAAAACTCCTTCATTAAAAAAAGATATGCCCTCGCGGAAGCAAAAAAAGCCTTTAACGACTTCAAACGTGAACCCAAAGAAAAGCTCTTGGCTATCACACAGAACTTCGGATGGAAAATCACCACAGTAGGCAACACTGCCTTCGCCCCATATGAATTCGCTATAAACTTCGCCGACTACCTAAGAAACACCACATACCTACGGGACAAGAAATGGAAACTTGTAAACCGACTACTATCCGAAGGAAACGTCTTCATAACTAGGGGCGAAACTGCGAGGTTGTTAAGCGAAGAAGTTCGCAAATACATTGAAAAACGTCTAGAAGCCAGAGACAAGTTAAAGTTTCCAGTAGAAATTACTGAACTAGCTGAAAAAATAAGAAAATTGTCCATTGAAAAAGTAGGCGAAGCCGAAATTGAAGGCCTACCAAAAAAAGTTGTTAATGAAGCCTTCCCACCATGCATAAAATCCCTATACGAATCAGTAAAAGCTGGGCGACACTTATCGCATGTTGGAAGGTTCACCTTGACATCCTTCCTCATAAACATCGGCATGCCAACCGAAACAGTCATCGACCTATTCAGAAACTTCTCAGACTTCAACGAAAGAATGACAAACTACCAAGTTGAGCACATTGCTGGCGAAAGAGGTTCGAGGACACGCTATATTCCGCCAAAATGTGAAACGCTGCAAACACATGAAGTATGCATAAATCCTGATGAAATTTGCAGAACAATCCGCCATCCACTAAGTTACTACAGAAGAAGGCTACGGATAAGCTAAGGAGAGCGCGAACGCCCCTTTTTAGTAATAGATTTATATACCAAGTGCGGTCTTAAATTGGAACCATTCTGGTGACGTACATAGTATGAGCTTTAAAGAATGTTCCTTGGCAGATGTTGAAGGAAACCTAAATTTGGTTTCCGAAGTTGGTGTCATCCTCCCAACCTACTGTGAAGCTTCTAACATTAAAAATCTAATCGAGGAAATTGAAAGTTTAAACCTTAACGTCTTAATTCTAGTCATAGATGATTCAAGTCCAGACGGGACCGCCGAAATCGTCAGAAATCTCCAAAAGAAATATGGTAACATTCTGTTATACGTGAGACCGCAGAAGTCAGGACTCGGGACAGCCATAACTGATGGTTTCCGAATATTTTTATCACTACCAAATGCTCCGAAGTACATCGTAACAATGGACGCGGATTACTCTCACAATCCAAGAGATGTTCCGCGTCTAATAAGCGATGCGAGAATGGGAAATGATCTGGTTATAGGAAGCAGGTATATTCTTGGGGGGAGCATCCAAGATTGGAGCGCCATGCGTCTTGCTATAAGTAAATTAGCAAACTTTTTGGCTTCCTTCGTTATAGGTGCTTCTGTTCGCGACTATACCAGTGGCATGCGATGTTATTCAGCGAGTCTTGTGAAAGCCATACTTGGAGATTTGCATAGTCAGACATATGAAATACAAATTGAAACTGTGAGACAAACATGGTTGCGGGGTTATAGGATAAGAGAAATTCCAATAGGATTTGTCAATCGGAAAAAGGGAAAATCAAAATTGACGTTAAGCGAAATTACCGCGTTTCTATCTTACATAACTAAATCAATTCTCCTCCGTTACAAGGTATTGCATTAAACAGTTTGAGTTTAGCCTTCTTCTATTTGTCTGTATATCTGTTCTAACGTGTCAACAACTTTATTCCATGTAAACCTATTCTTGACGAGCTCAAACGCATTTTTAACAATGGTTTCTCGTAATTTTTCATCAGTTAACACCGAGTTAACTGCTTCAGAAATTTCGTTAGCGCTTGCTTCCTTTAATAGTAGTGCGTTGACTCCGTGGGTTAATATGTCGCCTGGACCTCCAACTGATGATGCAATAACCGGTATTTTGCTTCCCATAGCTTCAAGTATACTTAAACCGAAGCCTTCATAGGAGGACGGCATGACGAAAGCGTCAGCCCTCGAATAAAAATCTAAAAGTTCTTCTCTTGTAACACTTCCTGTGATTTGAATGGCATGTTTTACTTTAAGTTTTTCTGCAAGTTCTCTCAAGGCGTTAGCATAGTTTGCGTAATCAGGTCCAGCAATAAAAAGTTTCGCTGAAGGAAACCTTTTGAGTATAAGCGGCATGGCTTCAATTATTTTATCTATACGTTTATTCCAATCAATTCTTCCTGTATACAATATTATCGGACCACGAACTTTTAAAGAATTGAAAGTAGCCGTTTTTTGTTTTGCGAATTCTTCTAGATTTATGCCGTTTGGGACGATGCTTATTTTCTCTTCTGGTGCACCGATTTTTAGAAGTAATTGTTTGTTGTGCTCTGTTAGAGCTATTATCCTGTCGGAAAGAATTAACATGTGGCGTCCAAAAGTGTGGTCAAACGTACTCTTTAAGAGTGCGTTTGTGCGCGAGCGAGGAGGATAGATCCCGTGGGGGGTAAAGACGATTGGTGTTCCTTCAAAACGGGATAGAAGTATGGCAGTGTAAGAGCTTAGGCATCTGTAACCATGGACATGGACAACATCGGATTTGAAATACGCTAAATCATTTATGATGTTGGGGATGAACCAGTATTCTCTAAATATTTTTGGTATAAACAGTGGGTAACGGTGGATTTCAATCCCGTTTATGATTTCTTTTCCTTTAAGATGCACCGTGCGGTCAACTTCATTTGAAGTTATAACTGTTACTCTGTGTCCCCTTTTTGCGAGTTCGATGGAAATTCGGTAAACGTGTTCTTCAACTCCTCCTATTGCCGGTGGAAACCGTGGAGTTACTTGAGTTATCCACATAAAGTTTTCACATCGTCATGCCTATGGTGTTGAATTAGTGTTGTAATTAATGCTTTTTCAAATTGCGTTGCGAGATAATCCCAGTTAAATTTTTTTTGGACCGTTTTTCTTGCATTTTGCCCTATATGTATTGCGTTTTCTTCTGATCGCAATATTTGTTCTATCTTTGTAATCCATTCTTCAATGTTTTCTGGACTAGCTAGAAAACCGTTTTCTCCGTCTGAAATCACCTCTTCTATTCCCTTAACTCTGCTTGCGATTACCGGTTTTTGCATGGCCATTGCTTCAAAAAGTTTTATTGGACTTGCTGCGTGAGAAATTTCGTCGTTTGGAAATGGGACAAGTATTATATCAGCCGTTGTGAGCGCACGTGGGACTTCTTCGTGGGGGATTTCTCCATATAAAATGATGTTTTCTTTCTGCGGTATATTTCCCTCTCCACCACCAATTATAATAAACTTTACGTTTACCTTTCTATTATGGGCGACGTCGCAGAGTTTTGCTATTATGTTTATTCCTGCCCACGAGTCTAATCGTCCACAATAAGCGCACACTTTTTCTATTTTATTTATTCCTTTTTTGGCATATTTTTGTGGATTAAAAATTTCTGGGTCTGCGCCGTTTGGAATCAGTATAACTTTGGTTGCTGGGGTCCCGTTGGAGATGGCGTATTCTTTAATGAAGGACGTTGGTACAACTACCGTTGTGGATTTTTTTGTAATGTAATTTTGTATGTAAACTAGCATTTTAGCCTTTAAATTATGTTTTTTTATTTTGAGCAAGTTTATTGTATATTGAGCTATGAGATCATTAAAATCCAGTAGTATTGGTTTTCTCCAAATTTTTCCTGCAATGAACCCTAATAGACCAGTATATGGGCTTGGGTAGTTTAACACGACTATATCCGGTTTTATTTTTTCTAGTTTTTTTACGGCTTTAATAAGTAAGATAGGTGCTGTTAGGGCGTATGCAATTAAGATAGATTTTTTCCATAAGGATTTTAGAAGGTTTGGAATCTTTAAATAGTGTCCTACAATTCCATCATGCGTTATTGAAATGGTTGCATTTTTAGAATTTGTTTCTTTTGTGATTGTGCTTGATTTGTTTATTAGCGCCCTAACTGGTGGAAAAATTATAAAATGGATTTCATGTTTGGATGCCAGTCTCCTCATAAGTTCGTATATCCTTCTGTCACTCCCCATTCTCGGCGGGAAATATTCAACAAAAGTTGTTACTTTTAATCCTGTCATTTTGATCGACTTTGTGTCCTTATAGGTTTTGCTTATGATAAAAGTTTTATGTGTTAAAAGGCGATTTTTAAGAGTGTTCCAAAATGTTAGCTGTGAGGCGATATTAGTGATACTGCCGACGGTTCAGATGCTTTTTTTATTATTTCTTCTTGCGGTATTGGGTGAGCCTATACGCTTTTTCCTTATAAAACGCCTCAGAAAATTTTCTAATGCGGATTTTATACAAATTCTTACTCTTGACGTGTATCTTGGCGGCATGTTCATTTATATTCTGGCTGTTCTGCCTTTTCAACTTTTCAGCTATATCATCGTTCTTGGGCTTACGTTGCTCTGTTTCTTTCTTTGTTTGATTTTACACTTTGACTTTCTCCGTCAAAATCGAAACCTTAATTTTATCAAATCCGCATTTTCGAGAAGCAACACGAAGGTCGTAGATTACTCACTAGTTTTTGGCATGTTCCTTTTTCTATTGCTCTTCAATATAGGTTTATTGTCAGAACTAACTTTTGGTGGTGCATTTGATGAGTCTGTACACTCTCTCAAGGTTCAAGTTATTCTAGAAAATGGACAGATCCCTCTAACATTGCAACCATACTTACCTGAAGGAATAATTTATCCTGCAGCATCTCAAGTTCTCTGCGCTTATGCTGTTCAAATGCTGAATTTAGCTGTTCCTAGTTCTGTGTTTTATGTAACGCTCTTGTTTAAGGCATTTTCAGTTTTTGGAGCCTACTTCCTTGGAAAGGAAATCGATTCTAGGAGAGAGTTTGCATTGTCTTTGTGTTTCGTTTTTACGTTCGTTTCAAGTTGGCCACTGTATATAGTTTGGGGAAGCAATCCCTTCGTTATGGGTTTCCCCTTGTTTTTGGTTAACTTAGGATTACTTTTCCGCCTTGCGCGTGTGGGAAAAAATAGTCTGGGTGAACTTGTTGCGGTCGGGTTGCTTTTTGGCTATAATGGTTCTCTTATAGTTTCTTATATACAAACTTTAACATTAATGGTTTTTATCATCTTTTTATATTGGCTTACTCGCAGTAGAACTCTCGGTCAGCGTAAGTTATGCGAGTTTTTACTTATCATTGCGAGCGCGATTCTTGTTTTAAGCCCGATTTTCTATAGGTTTTTTGCCTTTTACCCATATCCAGGGCATAACATTGGTCTTCCAGAAGATTTTCTGGGCTATCAAGCAACGAGATTACCTTTCACCGCTACTCAAGCTTTAGAGTGGGCTTTCGAAAATTTATCGCCTTATTTTATGCTCCGATGTCTAATTCTATCTATGTTTGTTGGTCTCGTTTTCTTGTTATGGAAAACGAAAGGCTATGTTGACGTAAAAGCCGTTATTGCTTTTTCTCTAACGCTTTCCTTTTCCTGTGCTTTGCTTTCATTTTTCTCTTATTTCCTTCCAAGCGATTTAGAAGTGATATCTTGGAGTCATCAAGGAATACTTATTATAATTTCAATAAATATTCTACTTGCACTCTTATATGTAAAACTAAAAAAGGCATTTCATAACATTAAATCTGAACGAATTTATGCCTTCTTAGGAAAAAGTTTTTCACGAAGCATTTTAATATTTTGGCTAATTATTTTGCTTTTAAATATGCCTTTTATTTACCATAGACTTTTTAGAGACCCGCAAGTTTTGCTGGGCACATATCAACTGTTTTCCATCACCACGGACAATGATTACAGGCTAATGGCGTGGATAAAGGAAAACACTCCATCCAATGCCGTAATTCTCGTAAGTCCCTATGAATCTGGTTTATTTATTCCAGCAATTTCTAACAGGAAAATAGTTTTTCCTTACACAGCAACACAATTTAGTAGTTCTTACCAAAAATTGGTAGAAATGATAATTAACAATGTTTTAAACCAAACAGCATACGAGTATATGCAGAAATTTGGTATAACCCATGTATTTATAGGAGAGAACGTTGCTTATTGGTGGTTCGAGCAGCGAAAATGGAACCCTTTACTTTTCCTTGGCAATCCAAACTTTCGGCTTGTTGAAAGTTTTGGCAGAGCGTATTGGTTTGAGTTTAACTATTCTACTACAAATATAACCTTCTTCGACGACTTTGCGCATGAACGTTGGAATGAATTCGGGTGGCAAGTATGCACATATGGCAATGGTGTTGGAGATGCTTCAATAGCAAATACCTCGAAGCCAGAGAGCGAAGCTTTAAAAATAGTCGCTCAAGCTTTCTACTCTATCGACGAAATAAAATACGTATATTGTATTATAAGAGAGATTTTTGTACAAAACAATTCGGAGGTTTCCTTTTCCTTCTATTTAAACGCCACTGAAGGTTTTAGCGGTAAAGATACATTCGCCTTTATAATCTCTAACGTTTTTCGTAACCAGTCCATAATAATAACGACTCCAGGCGGAATATATGAAAACTACAACTATTCTATCTCATTAACCGGAAGAGAAGGCTTTTTCGAGTTCAGCGGCAACCTAAGCTTAAGCGCCTTGTGGCGCCAATTTTATAACTCAGAATTTCCAAGCACGTTCATATTAAAAATGGTAAACTATGACTTAGACGGCGTCAAAAACGTCGCCTATGTCGATGACATTAAGATAACCTCAACATAGTGAAAATTTGAGGAAGATTTGCCTCATATTGTAAATACTTATTGTTTAAAAGAGAAAATCTTGTATTTTCGAAATTAATCCAAGATTATCCGAATTTTCTCGATGCATCGCCCTTCGCTCTTTTATTTTTCCGATCAGGGACTCAATTCCAACTATTAGAATTGGGTAAGAGATGATCCACGTTATTGAATATAAAGAACCATACAAGTCATGGAAAATTCTCCAATCACCACCGCTAAGCGAAATTATAAATATCGTAGCTATCCTTAAAATGTTTATAAAATAAGTTATAACTGCACCTATAAAAAAGTAAATTATCTTGTGTAGGGTTTTAATAGAACTTCTCTTCAGAAACAATAGAATCGTCGCAGTATAGAGCAGAAGACTGTCAACGCCAGAACACGGCCAAGCAATCGCAAAAACAGAATATTTTCCTTGAGAATCACTAACTAGCAGTACTGGTGCATTTTTATACGAGGTTAATATACGCGCGCTGTATCCCAAACTATTTAAAAACATTGCAGCAAGCGTCACCGTCGTGGGAACAATCATCTGGAATGGCGTGAAAGACCCTTCTGGATAGAAATTATCTATCATATAAATTATCCCAACGGCCGTCAACAAAAAAATCGCGAGTGAATAGATTTTTAGACCCTTTTTCCCGTACTGTAAAAATGTGATAACAATGAAAAGAAACGCAAAAATCAGGTACTCGATGCAGACTGGCATATTGCTTGCAAAATAATCCGCCATTTTCAGGTTTTGGCTTGCATAAGTCTGTATTATACTATTTAATCCGAAGAAGTTAGCCGTAACCACATAAATTATGGGAATTAAAAGAGAAATGGCAAATGCAATGGTTCTCGGCGATTTTATCCCATTTAATTTTTTAATTGTTTGTAATTCATTGTGAGCGAGCATCGTTTCAAACATAAACAACCACAAGAAGAACATATAATAAGTCCTTCCCTTCCAAGTTTTTTCGAATGAAAGTGGTTCAACGCAGTATAGGATTATCATAGCGACCAAGAAACTTATGAAGGGCAAGATTTTTGGAATTAGAGTAATAATTTTCATCTTTTTTTCGTTGACGCTTTTGATTAATCCTTGCCAAGTCCAACGCATTAACGTTCTTCTCCTTCGTGACTTAATGACTGATGGCTTTAAAAGCGTTTAGGAATCAACTAAAGACATGAGCGCTTTCTCATTAAAAGAAGCTTAACTTTTATTTTGTTGAGCATCATAAGTATTTAGGCTGCGTTGTAAAGATGAGTGTTTCCCGTGAATTTATTAAAAGAAAATTTGAAGAGTATTATAGGAAAAATTACGTGGCAATTCATGCACCTTCAATTATTGAGCAAAGGGAGTTTGGTTTTTTAACTTTCGACGGGAAGACCATGTTAAGGCACGTCAGCTTTAAGACGAAAGAAAGTTTAGAATCGTTTTTGAAGAGGGAAGTTTATGCAGACGCGTACTTTTCCTGCGCTTATTACGAGAATCCTGAAGCTGAAATGGATATGAAGGGCTGGCTTGGCGCAGACCTAATATTTGATATAGATGCTGACCACATCCCAACATCATGCGACAAGATTCACGATGAATGGAAATGTGGTAGCTGCGGCTTCGCTGGAAAGGGAGTTACCCCAGAAAAATGTCCTATATGCAGCAGCGAAAAGTTTGATGTGAATACTTGGCCGTGTGAAGATTGCTTGGCATCCGCCAAATTTGAGACGATAAAACTTGTGGAGATGTTAACGCAAGATTTCGGCTTTTCAGAAAGTGAGATTCACACGTTTTTCTCTGGGCATAGAGGTTATCATGTTCACGTTGAGAGTGATGCTGTTAAGACGCTTGATGCCATGGAGCGAAAGGAGATTGTTGATTACGTTACAGCTTTAGGTCTAAACGTTGAAAGCAACATCTTAACAGAGGATTTTTCTCAAAAGAGGGTCATGCGTGACTTTGGCTGGCCTAAACGCTTGACGGTCGGCGTGGAAAATTTTATTGAAAACGCTAAAGAGAAAGATTTTCTGGGTATGGGACTTGAAAAGCGCTTCATTAGCGTAATCATGCGTAATAGGGACATGATTCTCAAAAACCTCCAAAGAACAGGAACTTTTGGTTATGTAAAGGGCATAGGTCCTCAAACGTGGACAAAGATAATTAAGCATGTTGTAAAGTTGAAATCTGCTAGCATAGACACCGTTGTGACGACGGATACGCACAGGCTTATCAGGTTGGCTGACACTTTGAATAGTAAGACTGGCTTTAAGAAAGTCGAGTTTCCAGTTTCAGCCATTGACGATTTTGACCCGTTTAATATGGCGGTAGCCTTTAAAGGGGGCTTTGTTGACGTAAGAGTTCATGACGCACCGAGGTTCAGAATTGGAGAGGAAACGTTTGGTCCATACAAAAATCAGAGGGTTGAGTTGCCGACGGCGGCGGCTGTTTTGCTTATTTGCAAGAATAGAGGGGAGGTTGTAGCATAGTTGTACAAGAGCTTGTATGAAGCTTGGGAGCGTGAGGTCAAAAATTCGGAGCTTCAAAGGCTTCCTTCAGACTTTTACGTTATGGTTGCAGATTATATGCGGAGGCTTAGGGAAGAAAGTCGAATGCTTGATAAGAAAACTGTTAAGGCTAGTCTACTCAGGCGTGAACTGGTTAACGTAAAGCGAATGGTTAATGAAATCGTCTCGGCGCGTTATAGGAAAGTGATTAAAGTTTTGGCAGAGGGTGGAAAAATCTCGCAGGATATGTTAACTGCTGAAGAGGCTAAAATTTATGGTGGGGCTGCCCCCTTCGCGGACGCTATACAAAACTTTGTTAAAAATGTTCTTCGCGGGCTTTTACCAAAGGCAGAGGCTGAAACCGCGCATAAGAGGGTTGTTTTGCGTTTTTTGATTGATGTTCCAGCAATAATCGGCGCGGACATGAAAACTTATGGACCTTTTAAGGCTGAAGACGTTGCATCTTTGCCTATTGAAAACGCCAACATTCTTGTCAAGCAAGGTTTAGCTGAAAAAGTTGAGCTTGGAGGCTTGTAGCTAAAAAAGTATAAGTGTGAGTGTGTTTTCTTTATGCAAAGCTGGATGTGGTCTAAGTGAATGTTCCAAAGGAGATTAGAACCTATTGTCCAAAATGTAAGAGTCACCAGTTGCATGCTGTGACGTTGTATAAGGCTGGTAAGCGAAGGGCTCTCGCTAAGGGTGAGCGTCACCACGAGCGGGAAAAGAAGGGATACGGCGGACAAAAGTATCCCCTTCAGAGGGAGTTTGCAAAAACCACTAAGAAACAGACTTTAAAGTTGAAGTGTAAGGTTTGCGGTTACGCGAGGCATAGGGAAGGTATGCGCCTCAGAAAGCTAACAATTACCTGATATGGAGGTTTGTTATGAGCGAGTGGGAGAAGCTTATTCCAAAACCGCGGAGTAGCTTCATTAGGGTGAAGTGCCTCAAATGTGGCAATGAGCAAATCATTTTCAGTCATGCCACTAATAGGGTTAATTGTACCGTTTGCGGGACGGAGCTTGCGGAGCCTTCTGGTGGAAAGGCTGTAATAAAGGGCGAAATAGTATTAATCTTCGAGTAGAGTGGAGTGTGAGCAACCTTTATGTCTTTAAAGAAGCCAGAATGGCCTGACGTTGGGGATTTGGTCATAGCAACAATTGAGTCTGTCACCGATTATGGTGCTTATGTGAGGCTTGATGAGTATGATAAGAAGGGGCTGCTGCACATTTCTGAAATTTCTTCTGCTTGGATTCGGAACATTCGTGACTTTGTTCGTGAAGGCCAGAAGGTTGTTTTGAAGGTTTTGCGGGTTGACGCTGAAAAAGGGCATATAGACCTTTCTTTGAGAAGGGTTACTAAAAGGGAGAAGATTGAGAAGATCTTGTCTTGGAAGCGTGAGAGGAAAGCCGAACATTTGCTTCGGAATGTGGCGGAGAAGGTTGGTTTGCCGATTGAGGAGGTTTACGAGAAAGCTGGGGTAGTGATGGAGAAGGATTATGGCTTATATGAAAGTTTTGAGAAGGCTGCGCGGGACGGCGCTGGCTTTTTGCTTAAAATGGGGGTTCCCGAGAAAATCGCTGAGGCTGTTGTTGAGATTGCGAGGGAAAGAATGCCCGTGCCTATGGTTAAGGTGAAGGGGATAGTTGAACTTCGCTGTATGAAGCCGAATGGTGTTAAAATTATTAAGGAGGCTTTTTTGGAGGCTAAAAAGACTGAGAAAACGCGTGATGCGAGGTTGCGATTTTACGTTGTTGCTGCACCAAGGTACTGCATTGAAGTTATGGCGGAAGATTATAAACATGCGGAGAGCACGCTTCAGAGAGTCGCCGAAAGTGTCGTTTCAAATGTTGTTAAGGCCGGTGGGCAAGGAGTTTTCATGAGGGAAAAGTAATGGTTTGGCTTTTGAGGAAATGTGAGAAGTGCGGCGCCTACACTTTAAAAAAGAAGGCATGTCCATATTGCGGTGGAAAAGTTCGCGTGCCACATCCGCCAAAATTTTCTCCAGATGATAAATATCTTAAATATAGAATGATTTTGAAAGAGGGAGGCAGTAATTGAAGGAAACTTTTGTTAAAGAACTTGTTAAAACCGAATTGAACAATCCCATTTTAATAGAGGGTTTGCCTGGTCTTGGGTTGGTCGGCAAGATAGCCACGCGATACTTGGTAAGACAGTTAAAGGCTGAGAAGTTTGCGTATCTTTATTCTCCGCATTTTCCATATTTTGTTCTTGTCAATAAGAAGGGAAGTGTTAGACTTTTACGTGGAACGTTTTATTTCTGGAAAAACAGCAAAGGCGGCAGCGACCTAATCTTGTTTACTGGAGACAGCCAAGCGCAGACAATTGAGGGACAACATGAAATTTCTGATACCATTTTGAATTTTGCGAAAGAGCACAACGTTAAAATAATCATTACTGTCGGCGGTTACCGCATGGAAGTAAAAGATAAGCCCAAAGTCATTGCGTCTGCAACAGATGCGGAGTTGTTAAACAAGGCTTTGCAAGCTGGCGCCATCATGAGTCCAGCCGGAAACCCGATAGTTGGCACTGCTGGTTTGATACTGGGTATGGCGCGTTTTAAGAAAATTGCTGCTCTTTGCCTTTTAGGCGAAACGCGGGGTTATTTGCCAGACCCAAGGGCTGCGAAAAGCGTCTTAGAGGTTTTGCTTTCCTTGATTAAGGTTGATTTGGATTTAGGCGGCTTAGACGAGGAAATTGCAAAGGCGGACAAGATGATTACTCGTCTGCAGAAGATTGAGGAAAAGAGGATTTTGCAAGCTGAGGAAACCCGCAAGGAAGAAGATAAAAAGATAACCTACATTTCTTAGGCGCTAAAGAACTATTTCTTCCCTAATTATTTTGGCAATTTTTTCAGCTGCTTTGCCATCTCCGTATGGCGAGCTTGGCGGTAGCGGTTTTGGGTGCTCCAGTGTTCTCGTTATTCCGTTGATTATTTCTTCCTTTTTTACGCCAATAACTTCTGCAAAGCCAGCTTTTACGGCTTCTGGTCTTTCTGTTGAAAGGCGAATAACAAGAACATGTTTTCTTATACATGGTGCTGTTGCCTCTTCTTGAATTCCTCCAGAATCTGTTATTATTAGTTTGCAGTTTTTCATCAAAACGAGAAAGTCAAAATACCCAAGTGGTGGTAACACTTGAACGTTTTTTGATTTTTTGACTTTTGAGTAAATTCCGCTTTTCAGTAACCTTTTTCGTGTGCGGGGGTGCATGGGATAAACAATTGGTATTGGCGCTTCGGAAAAGGCGCTTGCAAAATTTTTTAAGACTTCAATATTATCTACGTTTTCTGCTCTGTGGGCTGTTACTAAGGCGAATTCTTTGAAGCGTATTTCATTTAGAATCTTCGATTTTCTTTCGGCTATTGGTAGGTGTTGGACTGCAGCATCTATAACGGTGTTTCCTGTAACGTAGATTTTGCCCCAAACGTTTTCGCTTTTTAGGTTGGATTCTGCAATTTTGGTTGGCGCGAAAAGGTATGTTGAAATGTGGTCTGTTAAGCGTCTGTTGTGTTCTTCTGGCATTCTTAAATCGAAACTTCTTAACCCAGCTTCTACGTGTCCCACTGGTATGCCAAGTTTGACCGAGGCTAGAGCCGTTGCGAGAACTCCGTTTGTGTCACCTTCTACGAGGACAAGTGATGGCGAAGTTTTTTTCATTAGTTTTTCCATCTGTGTCATTATTCTCGCGGTTTGTATTCCTTGCGAGTGCGCCTTCACTTTACATCCATAATCTGGTGTTGGAAGTTCAAGCTCTTCGATGAATTGCTGTGACATGTTATAGTCGTAGTGTTGACCGCAATGAACAAAAGTTAGGGGCATGCCACGTTTTCGCAGTTCTCTGATGAGCGGAGCCATTTTTATTATTTCTGGACGTGTGCCCACAACCACCATTATTGTCATGTATTTCCATCCAGTTCTGTGTAAAGGTTGATTTTAGATATTTCTGTGAAGTTTTAAGTTTTAATTAGATATTAAGATAATAATCTTTAGATTGCGTTAGCCTTTGTTACGTACAAAGAAACTTACTTGCCCTTTCCATTAATTTTTCAGAAATTTCAGTTGGGATAACGTATGCGTGTGTTTAAGAATAATAGGGGACTAAGCGTAGTAGTTACTACATTGATAATACTGGTTGTATCAGTGCTGTTAGCGACTGTCGTAACATTTTACGCAATAAACGTAACAACAACAAGAGTTCAGGAGGAGAGTCTCCAAATATTCAAATTGCACATATGGCACAATGGAACAACGTTTTCTGAAGCAGCATTCCTAATAATTAACACTGGTGGGCGTGACCTTGTAATTGACAAGATATCCGTTAGAGGTCAAGAATGTCAATGGAGCACCGTTTACTATAACAAAACTCTGGAAACTGTTAACGAGGATTTACCTTACATCGCTCCGGATGAAAATGGCACACTCCTTGGTAAAGTGGTGGATTTGCCTTCTGGAGACTACCAATTGCAGCAAGCTAGTGACGATTTAATTTTAAAGTCTGGCTGGAGCATGATAATTTACATAACCAATCCAGACCACGTGTCAGTTAGCGACATCGGCGTTACAATAGGCATAACAGTGTTTACGGCAAACGCGCAGTACTACAAGGAATGCAACGTTGAAGCAGCGCATTAGCAGCACGCCTCCTTTTTCAATTACATCAAGTTTTCTTTAGGTAGCCCTCTCTAGGCTCATATATTGTTCCTTCACGTAGCAGTTGTCCTATAAGACGCTCGACTTCCGCTCTTGGAATCTTGTATTTATTTTCTAACTCGTCTATGAGTGCTTCCCTTTCAACAATTCCAGTTTCCTTCTCCATCTCCATCAGCTTCGAAATTATCACTTGAAGCTTGTCCCTCGCGCTTTTCGGTTTTCCAGTCATTATTATGTCTATATCGAGCTTGAATGAAGAAACATCTATGCCTACCTCTTCAAGTGAACGTTTCATTATTGCAATTGCAGCCTCAGCATCTTCAGCCAAAACCTCCTTTCTTAATGCTGCGCGGGCTCTGGCTTCTGCTATACGCACGAGCGATTCAAGTTGGCGGGCTGTAATCGCAACTGGTGTACTTTCTGATTCAGTTATTGAACGCATTGCCAAATAGAAGTCTCTGAGTCGCTGCAGTGCTTCTTGGGTTAAAACTGGTTTTATCCCCCTAGCATAGCTTATGTATTTGCGCAACAAATCTAGTGGTATTGGCGGCTCTGCGGGGCTTGAACCTTTCCTATGCATTTCTAGGATGTGTTCTGACATTTTGCCGTCCATTTCCTTGTTTGGCACATCCTTCAGAATGAAGATTAAATCAAATCTTGAAAGTATGGTAACTGGCAAGGAAATATTTTCTGCAACCGTGCGATGCGGCACATATCTTCCTAGCGTGGGGTTTGCAGCTGCTAGAATGGCTGTCCTCGCGTTTAATGTTGCCACAATGCCGCCCTTTGCAACTGAAACCGTATGCTGCTCCATCGCCTCGTGAATTGCCACCCTATCTTCTGGACGCATCTTATCCATCTCGTCGATGCATGCAATTCCCTTGTCAGCCAAAACCAAAGCGCCCGCCTCAAGACTCATGCCTCCGCCCTTTTCGCGTATTACTGCCGCCGTTAAGCCAGCTGCTGTTGTGCCACGTCCAGATGTGTATAATCCTCGAGGTGCAACTCTTGCCACATACTGTAAGAGCTGCGATTTCGCTGTTCCAGGGTCGCCTATTAGAAGGGTGTTTATCTCGCCTCTTATTGTTATATCTGGAAGATTTTTTGGCACTCCGCCAAAGAGAAGGTACATTATAGCCTCTTTTATGTGGTCATAGCCATAAATTGACGGCGCAATCGAATTTATTATCTTCCTATGTATCCAAGGGTCTTTTGCCAACTCCAAAATTTTTTCCTCTTCCTCTGGTGACGGAAGCGCCGTTTCCGGCTCTTTACCCAAAACTTCTATGGAATTTGCATCCAAATGAAGTCTAAAAACGCGAAGTTTTCCAACTCTTGGAAGCGACGGAGCTACAACCCGAACTATGCCAACTATTGAAACGTGATCTCCTGGCCTTGCAACGTCAACTATTTCCGCTCCGACAAGCTTAACGTGCAAGGTTCTTGGAAGCTGACCTGGAGGCAAATCCTCTGGTCTTTCTTGGACGCGTAGTTCCTGCGAGTCTATGAACGCGGATTCCTCTTGAATAAAGTCAAATGGTCCCTTTGACCCGCATTCTGGGTTTCTGCATTTGAATGGCGCCTTTAGGAATTGTCCCGTCTGGTCTTCGAATGAGAGTTCTCCGCATCTTCTACACTTGAATGCTGCCCGTATGACCATTGGACGTGTTGGCGTTGAGCGTACCACGATGCCTTCTATCATTACCAGTTTTCCAATGTGGTCTGAGCCAAGTTTTCTTAGCGGTGTTGCCTCTAATAACCTGACAATTCTAACGGTTAGTGTTTCCCTTTTGCTGGCGAGTCTTTCAGCGTATTCTGGGTCTTCGTTTTCAAGCTGCGAATAAGCAGCATTATTGGCATATTGCAGGTACTCGTCTGGTTTTTCAAGCAGTTTTTCTGCAAGTTTGTTGTCAAAGATTAGAAGGTCTTCAAAATCCACTATTAACGATGTTTTGCCAGCAACAGCCAACTGCGCTATTTTTTGTCTGTACTTTTCTGTTTTGAAGAACTCTTGGAACTGCTCTTGAGGATTTACAACCTCTAATTCTCCAGTCATTCTCCCTGCTCCTCAAACTCCAATATTTTGGCTTTCCAGTTGTGGATAAGCTTGCGCAAACGTTCATAAATTAGCCTTTCTTCACGCGTTAGGTTTTTTAAAATCTGTTCTGTTTGTCCAAAATTTGCAGTTGCCAGTGAAACAATCTTTTTTAGACGCGCGTTAACCATGTCGCGTATCACTTGTCTACTTTTTTCGTATTCCCTCATTTTTTCTGAAGACTTCGCAGAAGCCTTCTTTAACTCTGCCAAATACCTTCGAAGTTTTGGGTAAAAATCCTCTGGAAGTTTTGATATTTGGCTTGGCGTTTGGACGCGTTCAGTCCACTGAACCTTGTAAATCTTTTTTGCATCTAAAACTTCTTCTTCGCGAAAGCGAACAATTCCCGCCTTTTCAAGTTCTTGCGCAACCCAAAACTGAACTTCATAAGCGTTTCCTTCTTCAAAAGGTCCCACATTCAACCCTACAAGTTTTATTTCTGGACAATTCCTATTCGCAACAACCCTAACAAGCGAGTTTTCAAACGCGAAATCAAGAGTTTTTATGTTAATCAAATCCTTTTCCTGCATTTCTCCTTTCCCTTTTCTAAACCACTATCTTGCATAGGGAATATAAGAACAACCGTTTAAAAATTTAGATTGCCCAATCGAAGAAACGCTAATAGGCTGCGGAAAAACAAGATTTTTGGGCGGTGTTCAAGTCGGTGTTTTCCCGTCATGAGTGGTCTCAAAAGGCTGCGACCGTCCTCTTAAGCGGGTTTAATGTAGATATTTTGGCTGCTTGAGAGGAAAACTTAAGTGTTGCTTTTTTCCCTCCATCATTTTGATTTACAAATGTAAAGGTGTGAAGTATGACTGAACAAAAAAGCAGTTTGTATGAAGAGGCTTTAAAACCGCTTAAAGACGCAGCAGATGTTCTAAAATTAGAACCAGAAATAGTCGACGCGTTAAGCAACCCGGAGAAAGCTCTGATTGTTTCAATGCCAATAAGGATGGATAACGGGAAAATTAAGGTTTTCACGGGATATCGTGTCCAGCATAACACGGCAAGAGGACCAGCTAAAGGTGGTATTCGCTACCATCCAAGCGTATGCTTAGACGAAGTTAAATCCTTAGCTTTTTGGATGAGTATAAAAAACGCTGTTGTCGGCATTCCCTACGGCGGCGGTAAAGGAGGAATAACATGCAATCCGAAAGAACTCTCCCGCGGAGAACTTGAGCGGCTAACAAGAAGTTATGCTGCTGCAATAGCATATTTCGTTGGACCAGACCAAGATGTACCTGCACCTGACGTGGGAACAAACGCGCAGATTATGGGATGGTTCACTGATGAATACTGCAAGATTATGGGGAAGTATCTTCTAGGAGTGATAACTTCTAAGCCTTTAAGCATTGGAGGCTCAAGGGGCAGGGAAGCGGCAACTGGCCGTGGAGCCTTTTTCGTTACGTTGGAAGCTGCAAAAACGTTTAACATACCTTTGAAGGGAGCGCGTGTTTCGATACAAGGTTATGGCAACGTTGCGCAACCAATAGCCCAATACCTCTATGAAATGGGTTGCAAAATTGTCGCGGTCAGCGACTCTGTTGGTGGCGCCTATAACCCAGAAGGTATGCATCCCGTAAAGCTTGCAGAGTTTAAAGAAAAAACGCGCAGTGTGAAAGGTTTCCCGGGGAGTCAAGAGATAGGCGTAACTGACCCAATCACGGTGGATTGTGACATACTAATTCCAGCCGCTTTAGAAAACCAAATAACTAAAGAAAATGCTGACAAGGTTAAGGCAAAACTTATAGTTGAGGAAGCAAATGGACCAACAACTGTTGAAGCTGATAAAATATTGCTGGAGAAAGGAGTTGTAGTTGTCCCAGACGTTTTAGCCAACGCTGGTGGTGTCACAGTAAGCTATTTTGAGTGGGTTCAAAATCGCATGGGTTACTATTGGAGCGATGAAGAAATTGATGAAAAACTTAAACAAGTAATGACGAGCGCCTTTAAAGAGGTCTATCAAACCGCAAAGCAATATCAAGCAGATTCCTTTGCCATAAAGCAACGCTTAGACCTGCGAACCGCCGCCTATGTAACAGCGGTCAAAAAAATTGTTGAATCAATGCAAGCGCTAGGGCGCATCTAAACCTTTCCCCCCTCATTTTTACTCTAAATCCCATCAAGAAAGCGAAAATTTTTATTAAACTTTAAATTTGCATAAACGATAATTTTGTGTTCGGATGGCTGTTAATGAGTTCGCAGATAGAGGACTTGATGGATAGAGCGTTGCAATACGCTTCAAAAATGGGTGCCTATTTTGCTGAGGCAAAAGGAGAAGATACAAAGACGCTTAACATTGAAGCTATAAACAACGAGATAAGGACAGTTTCAGAAATTCGCAACGTTGGAATAGGAATTAGAGTTTTTTATGGGAAAAGCAGCGGATTTTCCTTCTCAAACATTCTTGATGAAACAAATGTTTATCGCGCAGTTGAAATAGCCTTACAAATTGCCAAAGCGTCAACAAAGAAGACATTGCTCAAATTTAACCTCGCAAGTACGGTTTCCATTAGCGAAAAGAAAACAACAAACGTGAATAAACATCCAAAGGACGTTTCTCTAGATGATAAAAAAGACCTCTGCTTAAGGCAATGCAAAATCGCCATGGCGAAGAGCAAAAGCATAGCCAACGTCACAAGCGGATTCGGAGAATATCACGGAACAATATATTACGCAAACACCGAAGGAACTAAAGTCTCCTATGAACCCTTACTAGTTGGGCTAAGAACATCCTGCGTTGCAAAAAGGGGCGCAAACATCGCCGATGCAAGAGACGCACACGGCGGAAGCGTCGGCTTAGACGAATTTGAGAAGGATGAGCATACTCCAGAAAAAATGGCTGAAAACGCGGCTAACTGGGCGTTAGAAAAACTTAAGGCTAAACCTGCACCAGCCGGAAAATTTGATGCTCTTATAGATCCTAGACTTGCTGGAGTGCTTGCTCACGAATCATTTGGGCACTTATCTGAGGCTGATTTTGTCGTTATTGGCGGTTCTCCCTTAACCGGCAGAATCGGGCAGACTCTTGGCACGGAGCACGCGTCAATAATTGATGAGGGTTTGCCTGAAAAAGGCGGTTACAAAATATTCTTTGATGATGAAGGAGTACCTTGCGAACGCGTTGAAATTCTCAAGAAAGGGGTCTTAAAGAACTATTTACATAGTAGAGTCACAGCAAAAGCGTTAAAAACAGAGCCTACTGGAAATGCTAGAAGCCAAGATTACTCTTTTGAACCAATAGTGCGCATGAGAAACACGTACTTTGATGTTGGAGACTGGAAACCCGATGAAGCCTTGAAGGAACTGAAACGAGGAATATATGCAATCGACACGGCGGGTGGACAAGTTGAGGACACGGGAACCTTTCTTTTTAAGGCTGTAAGGGGATACTGGATTGAAAATGGCGAACCTAAATATCCCTTAAAGGATGTTGCTTTAACCGGGAACATTCTTGAACTCCTCAAAAACGTCAATGCCGTCTGCAACGACTTGGTTATATCTTCCACTCCCTTTGGTGGTTGTGGAAAAATGAATCAAAGAGCTTTCGTTGGCACTGGAGGACCGCACATTCTCGTGAAAAATGTCCTATTCGGAGGTGTCGTCTGACAATGGATGAAAATGAACTATTAGAAATAGGGAAAAAGGCTTTAAATCACGCTCAAAATTTGGGGGCAGATGAGGCAGAAGTATATCTTTACGTCGAAAAACAACTTAGCGTTCAGTTTGTCGGCGGAATATTTGCCTCAAGAAGTGGCGCCCTTAAAGGATTTAAAGGAACACTTGTGCGAATCGCAGAACCGTGGATAAAAAAGAAGGGGATACCAAAAATAACGGGTGGGATTAAAGCTGGTGTCGGAGTAAGGGCTGTTGTTAACAAAGCCATAGGTTTTTCAAGCGTTTCAAGCATCGAAGAGAAGAGAGTTTTAGAGGCAGCAGAAGAAGCCACAAGAACAGCAAAAATAAGGCCGCCAGATCCAAACTGGGTTTCCTTGCCTGAAATGAAAAAACCTCATGGAGAAGGCGGAATTTTTGATAGTCATGTATTGAATGCGGGTGTTGAAAGGCTTTTAGATTTGTGTGTTGATGGTTGTGTGGTAATGGGAGACTTTGATAAGCGAATAACGCAAGCTATGAGTTCTGTTTCCACGTATACAATTACAAAGGCCGTAGTTAACACGAATGGCGTGGGGGCATTTGATAAAGGCACCGTGTTTATGGCGTATTTTTATGCTAAGGCAAAATCTGGCGAAGAGGTTTCTAGCGGAGATTTTCTCGTATCAAGGTCTTACACGGAAGACCTGCGACCTATAGCACTTAACGCGGCAAAAAGGACTGTTGAAAGCATGGGAAAGAAACCTTTGCCTCAAAAGTATGTTGGTCCAGTTATTTTCGAGAACCAGAGTTGGAACGAGCTTTTCTCTGCAATTTTCACTTTTGGCATTTCGGCTTTCAACGTTCAGGAAAACCGTTCAATTTATAAGGGCAAGCTTAAAAGTCAAGTTGCAAGTGCAACGCTTACGATAGTTGATGATGGGACGCTGCCCGAGGGCTTTGGCACGAGTAAATTCGACGATGAAGGGGTTCCTAAACAGAAAACTTCGATAATCGAAAAGGGGGTACTTACAAATTTTCTGTATGATAACTACACTGCGAAACGTGAAAAAAGAGAAAGTACGGGAAACGCAAGCAGACTTGGACGTGTAACCGCTGCTTACGCAAATCAGCCAGCAATAAGCCCCTCAAACCTCATATTGCAGCCCAATAAAGGTAGTCTACAAGACTTAGTGAGCGAATTAAAAGAGGGCGTACTAATAAGGGGTTCACTTATTGGTGCTTTTCACTCGAACGCTGTTACAGGTGACTTTTCAGTAACTGCTGATAACGCATTTAAAATAGAGAACGGAGGAATCGCATATCCAATTAAGCCTTGCACGGTTGCTGGAAACTTGTATGAGGCACTGAACAACATTATTGCCATTGGAAACGATTTAAAAACTTTTGGAAATTCAATATGTCCATCGCTTATTGTCGATAAAATTGTGGTATCCACCTAAACTAATCCTTTTTGATAGATTTATTAACAATTCCGTCAATATGTTTGAAGAGGAGTGAGTGCTTTGAGTTTTGAAATGTGGGCAGAGAAATATAGACCTAAAACGTTGGATGAAATGGTTAACCAAAAGGAGATTGTTGAACGTCTAAAAAGCTTCGTTAAATCTAGGAATGTGCCGCACTGTATTTTTGCTGGGCCGCCTGGAACTGGAAAGACTACTGCGGCTCTTTGTTTGGCTAGAGACTTGTATGGTGAAGCTTATCGTGAGCATATAATGGAGTTAAACGCAAGTGACGAGAGGGGCATAGATGTTGTACGTGAAACAGTTAAAACTTTTGCTCGCGTAAGGTCTATTGGTGAGATTCCGTTTAAGCTTATGATTTTAGATGAGGCAGATAACATGACTGCTGATGCGCAACAAGCTTTAAGGCGCACAATGGAGCGTTATACTGAAACATGTCGTTTCATTTTGTGCGCGAACTACAGCGGCAAAATAATAGAGCCAATACAGTCACGCTGTGCTCCGTTTCGTTTCACGTTTCTGCCAAGGGAAGAGCATGACAAATACCTTAGACACATAGCGGAAAACGAGGGCGTAAAACTCTTGAAGGATGGGTTGGACGCTATTTTTGAGGTTTGTGGCGGTGATTTACGAAAGGCAATAAATACTCTTCAAGCGGCTGCCTCGCTTAACAAGCCTGTAGACGCTAAGGTTGTTTATTCCATTGCTGGTAGGGCTCATCCAGCCGACGTGCAGAAAATGATAGAAACTGCGATTAAGGGGGATTTTTTGGAGGCAAGAAAACAGCTGCTAGATATGATTCAGAAGTATGGCGTGGCTGGGAGCGACATAATTAGGCAGATTCACACTGAAATTTTTAGGGCTGATATACCTGAACCTTGGAAAATAAAGTTGGCTGAGATTGTTGGCGACATAGACTATAGGCTTGTTGAAGGCGCGGATGAAGAGGTTCAGCTTAGCGCACTATTGGCAAGGCTTGTTGAGGCTGGATACGAAATTAGAAAGGCAAGTTAGGTGCAAGCGTTTGTATGCCGCTTGGACGGTTAAGCACAAGCCAAAATCCCTAGGCGAAGTTGTTGGAAACAAAGAGGCTATTCAAAAATTTGTTGAGTGGGTAAGGTCATGGGATAAGGGGATACCAAAGAAACGAGCAACCTTCATTTTTGGTCCTCCTGGAATCGGAAAAACCGTAACTGTTGAGGCTCTCGCCGCTGATTTTAATATGGAGCTTGTGGAGAAGAACGCGAGTGACTATAGGACTGAAGAGGCGATTAATCGTTTTGCTGGTTTAGCGTCGCAGTACGGCTCACTTTTTGGCGGTAAAAGAATCATATTGTTGGATGAACTTGATGGGCTTACTGGAACAGCTGATAAGGGTGGCGTAAAAGCGATAACAGAAATTGTTAAAGTTGCCCAATGCCCAATAGTTTTGATTGCGAATAACGCTTATGACCCAAGGTTTACAAATCTCCGCAATTACTGTTTACTTTTAGAGTTTAAGAAGCCTCCAGCAAGCGAAGTTATGAAGCATTTAAAACGGATATGTCTCCGTGAGGGGATACAAGCTGACGATGATGCATTAAAGTTTATTGCCCAACGTTCAGAGGGCGATGTTCGTTCTGCGGTTAATGACCTCCAAGCTTTAGCTCAAGGCAAGAAGAGGCTAACGTATGATGATGTTTCGTGGCTTGGTTACAGGGATAGGCAGGACACGATTTTTAATGTTTTGAGAATGATAATTTATGCGCGGACATGCAGTGGGGCAAAACAAGCTGTTGACATGGCTGATGTGGATATCGATATGCTTTTTGAGTGGATTTATGAAAATGTTCCAGCGCACTTAACTAACCCGCATGATTTGGCAAGGGCAATGGACGCGCTTTCGATGGCAGACGTTTATCGTGGTAGAATCCGAGCCACACAAGATTGGAGTTTAACGCGCTACGTTATTGATTACATGACTGCTGGGGTTGCAATGGCTAGACAAAACACAAAAACTCATGGATGGATACCGTTCAAGTTTCCAACGCGCATACAAATGTTGTCAAGATCTAAGGCTGAACGCGCAATTCAGTTAAGCATTGGACAAAAAATCAAGCGAAAATGCCATATATCCGCAAATAGGGCGTCAAAAGAAATTCTTCCCTATCTTAAGATAATATTCAAAAACAACGTGGATATGGCTGCTGGAATTGCAAAATGGCTTGACTTGGACAAGGAAATGATAGAGTATCTGGCTGAAGACAAGAAAAACGCAGATGCCATTACCAAACTTTTAGGCTGAAAAGAAAAAGAGAATATTGAGCATATTCGCTGTGTTTATGGCGGTTGCGCTTGTGGTGGTGGAGCAGCTTTCGGCTTTTTAGAAAGCATAAAGAGTGCAATTGCCGCCAAAACAAGTGCTATTATGCCAAGTCCTAAACCGCCTAAAGCGAAGATGGGAGTTGTAGTGTCGACTGCTTGAGCCGTTAATGTTATTGTCGTGCTTTCAGCTGTAGTGTGTTGTGTGTCTCCGCTCCAGCTTGCCTTTACCAGCCACGTGCCCGCTTTATCAAGTTTAATTGTGTCCGTGAAGGTTCCATTAGAAGCTGATTGAACAGTTTTTGTTGTACTAGTGCCATTTGGCATGGTGTACGTCAGTGTTATGTTTTCAGTTTGCCCTGGTGTTAATATTCCACTTATCGTTACGCTTTCACCAACGTTGACTGTTAATTGTGAGGCAGTTAGGCTTAATGCGCTCTGTATTTTTGTCACGGTTAGCGGTGCTGGCGAGCTTTCTGCTGCCTTATATGTGTTGTCTCCGCTCCAGCTTGCCTTTACCAGCCAGTTTCCAGCTTGGTCTGCTGTAAATGTGTCAGTGAAAACTCCCGCGTGGTTTGAATAAACAGTTTTTGTTTCAACTGAACTATCTGGCTTTGTGTAATGTAAGGTTATTGTAGCTGCTTTTGCTGGATATAATGTTCCGCTTACGCTTATGCTGTCTCCGACCGCAGCTGTGTAACTTGAAAGTGTTAGGGCTATCATGCTTGACGCTTTTTCAACGGTTAATGTTGTTGTGGCTTCTGCAGCTTTATGTTCATAATTGCCCTTCCAGCTTGCGCGAATGATGTAGTTCCCAGCAGCCGGCGGAGTCCATGTAAACGTGTACTCTCCATTCTCGTTTGTCAAAACTCTGCCTATCGTAGTGAAAACTGGCAGTTGCTCATGTGAACTTTCTATTGTTACTTCCACGTTTGGTATGGGCGTATCGTCAGTTTCGTTTGTCACTTTTCCACTTATTGTTACTTGGTTGCCTATCACTACGCTTGGTGGGCTAACATTCACTGTGATTGAACTTGCAACTTTGCTGACACTCCATATACCAAGATTGGAGCTTGGAATAATCATTAAGCCCGTCGTGTATCCGACTGTTAATATTTCCGTTGTTCCATCATTATCTACGTCATCTGTTGTGATGCCTTGGACCCAGGATACGCCCTCCCAATTGCCGTAGTCTTCTGTGACCAATGTTCCCTTATCCCAAGCAAATATCCTAATATGCGCGAGTGACCAAAGGATGACGTACAAATTTATTCCCAATATTATTTCATCTTTTCCATCTGCGTCGACATCGCCCACCCCAAGTGTCGTCGCAATCAAGGGATATGGCGGCTCTACTAAACCACCTTCTATGCTGAGTTTTAATGTTAAAACTTCTTTGTTCCAAGTCCACACTCTAAGTTGGACATTTATAGTCTCACTGGTTTGGTAATATCCACTTGTTATGATTTCTGGTATTCCATCCAAGTCTATATCGCTGATGGCAACATCAGTAGCGTATGTATCACCATAAGTGAACCATTCTGACGCTGTTTCCCAGTTTAGTGTTGTGCCGTTCCAGTTGCAGATGCGTATTATGGAGCATCTGCGATTTATATTTGTGTTGTAGTAGTCGCCGACTATCATTATTTCTAATTCCCCATCATTGTCAACGTCGCCTATGGATACAGCGCGCCAAATGTTCTCTCCTCCAGTGATGATTTTGGTATAGCTTGTTTCAAGCGTTAAAATGCCGCTAGAATTCACGCTCCATATAGTTAATAATCCGTGAAAACCAGTCACGCTATCTGTTGTTGTGTTTACCGTACCAACAGCCACTATTTCAGTGACACCATCATCGTCCAAGTCACCAACGGCCAAATCTAGAAATCTTGCTTTTTTGGTGTGGTCGCCGGGCCATATTGCAAAATGTTTTTGGGTGAATGTTGAACCATTCCAACTGCTTATGGATAGTGCTCCTTGTTCTTGGAAAGCTATTTTGAGTGGGAAAAGCGATAGTATAAACATGAAGTTTACTTGTCCAGCAGTGATCATCTCCGTGTCTGTTTTGTTGTCAACATTGCCTAATGCTACTGAGTTAAGACGTGTATTATTCGAGAGAGTTTCTTCCCAACTAAAATGTTTTTCATACTCAGAAGTTAGGACTGAACCGTTCCAATTCCAAATGTTTAGTTCGCCATCATAAGCATCTGCTGTTGAATTATAGAAGTATCCAACAGTAACTATTTCTTTAATACCATCAGCGTCAATGTCTCCTGCAGCTACAGCGTTTGAGTAACTCCGTTCACCAGTCGTCCATTTATGGCTTATTTCTAACTCAAGTCCGCTTGTTGCGTATGCCAAATTTGGCATAAAGGCCATCAACAGTGTTGTGACAATCAGAAGCCCTACAAACTTTTTACTTGATTTCTCTTTCATATTTACTCATCCTCTTTGTAAATAATTCATTATTCTGGAAACTATATTTAACAATTGTCGAATCAGAACTCTGTTCAAAGTCTAAACATTAATGGATTTTGCTGCCTTCGGCAATGTCCCTTTCTGGTTGAAGCACCACCACGTTGCCTTTTTCGTCTTCTGCAGCCAAAATCATGCACTGCGACTCCACGCCCATAAACTTCCTTCTCTGAAGGTTCAGTATGAAACCGCACTTTTTGCCGACTAGGTCTTGGGGCTTGTACCATTGGAGTAAGCCAGCAACTGCTTGCCGCTTTTCTGTTCCAAAATCCACAACCATCCTAATTAAGTTCCGTGAACCAGGAATTTGGTTTGCCTCTAAAATTTTTCCAACGCGCATGTCTAACTTTTGGAATTCCTCAAACGATATTTCCATTTTATTCACCGTCCTTTCACACTTCAATTTTATTGGCTATTAAGTTTTGCGACTTTCCTTTTGTTTTTGCGTTTTAGCTTTTCCACGGTTTTTGCCACACCTTTCCAGCCCTCGGTTGCTTTTGAGTAGACTATTTCAAAAGCTTCCCTTGATGTCAGTCCAGTTAATTCTTCGCCAGTGGCTTTTCTCGCTAGGTATGCTGCAGCGTTTAACACTTCCCCGTTCAACCGTGAATCAATCAAATCTGCTAGGTGACAGATTAGAGCTTCTATAGTGTGCGGTCTGATTGGTCCATATTCGCCGTGGTGGGCTGAAACTACGTGAACTACTTCTATTGGAAACTTTCTTCGGACAAGTTCGGCGATTACCATCGATAAGTGGTCCATATAATCCGCTAAACTTGTTGTCGCGTAGCTTCCGTTCTCCTTCGCCACGTATGTTAAAGGTTTAAAAATGTCGTGAAGCAGCACTCCAGCCAAGACGAAGTCTCGGTTTACTTTGCCACGGTAAACTTTTTCTACGCAGTCACATATTGTGAGCGCTATTTTAGCTGTTGAAACGACATGTTCAACGTAGCCTCCAGCATAGCAGTGGTGATGTGATAAACCAGCGGGTGAAACGTCAAGAGACATGCCTGAATAAGTTTTTCCGCCAACTTCAAATGTTGGGTTTTCCAGAAACTCGATAACCTTTTTCCGCAGTTTTTCATCTCGAATCTTGTTGGCTACTACCCTAATCTTTAGGTTAAGCAAGATTTCTCACTTGCCACTTGTTAAGCGCTGCTGCGCATATTGATTTTTCGTTTTTCTGCAGTTGCCGCTTCATGCGCCCTTAAAATTGGCTCTGGAACTCTGCTTGTTACGGTGCAGTGCTGAACAATTTTAACGGCGGTCTCCAGCGAAACCATATGCCCCACACTCACGTAAAAAGGTTTACATCCCCTTTTCGTTGTAACTGCAGCGCCGATAACTTTACAGTCGTACTTTAGAAAGGCAACGGGTTCTCCATAAACGTGCTCTTCCTCTCCGCACAACTTACCTTTTGCCACACCGATTGTTGGTTTTCCCAAAACCAATCCCAAGTGGCTTGCAAATCCACAGTGGTAGGGGTGAGCAAAGCCATGTCCGTCAACAAGGAAAACGTCGGGTTTGATTTGCAGCTTTTTTATGCTTGAGATTGCTGGCGGAACTTCTCTAAATGACAAGAGCGTTGGGATGTATGGAAAACGCGTCTCACAAACGGCGGTTTTGACCTCTAAAAGCCTAAGAGCGTCATAATCTAAAACTGCCACGGCACCGATTGACAAATTTTTCGCATATGCCACGTCAACGCCAGCAACATAACGTATTCTCCTCGGTAATTTATCCTCAAAAACTATTCTTTTTGATAGGCGAATCTGCGTTTCATGAGCCTTCCAAACAGAAAAATTCTTGGGCACTCCACTCATAATTCTACTTTTTCCTTAAACGGCGCTCTAAACTTTTAAGGTACTTTTCCAACGTGCTTCTTCTAACCTCTTGGGTTACATCGCCCCGTGTAACCTCAATAATTTTCCTCGCGGTGTCGCATTTTCTTCGCAGACCTGGAACAAGCATGTACGCTTCGTTCATCGCCATAAGCTCAATGTAGATTTCGTCCATTATCTTTAGGCATTTTTCGCTTTTTTGTACGTCTCCTTCTCGCAGTGCATCAAGCGCTAAACGCCTATACTCTCCTATGACGTCTGCTAGTCCTAAAACATAATCTGTGGAAGGCACGCCGATTTCCTTTGGTGTTGCAAAGCGTTCTTCTTCTATTAGTTTGAGGAATATGTTTGCTTCGGAGTATTCTTGAAGCGCGGCGTCATACAACCCACTATAAATTATGTCTGGGTGGTCGGCACAAGCAGTTTTAAGTTCTAAAATGGTTTCCTTTGCCTTTTTAATGAGTTTTTTCGCTTCTTTTAGTCGTTTTTGATGTATTAGAAGTATTGCTTGTTTTGAAAGGCTTGTTGCTCTTCGCATGTTGTTCTGGGCGTTTTCTCGAATTTTCTCCTTCTCTTTTAGTTCTTTACGTATTTCCTCTAAAACGGCTTTTAACGAACTCATCTGGTTTTCGCCTTGTTTATACCTAGAATCGTTTGTGCTTATATTTTTCGTGATTAAAAATAGGAAGTTGGGATAAGAACATTAAAGGATGGAAACGCACTTATTGCTTTTGTGGCGATGGTTCCTTCCATCGTTCTATGATGAGTTTTTCTTCTCCGCCAACTTTGAAGCTTACTTTTACGAACACGGAGTCTGCGCCTTTAAATGGAAACATGCTGTCCTCTGCCAAGTCTTTTGGTATGTAAATTAAGTATTTTCCATCCTTTCTTCTGAACAGTCTACCTCTTCCTTCGCTAACCATTGTTCCACCTCAATTTAATCTAGAGTTTAAAGCGGTAATAAAGAGCATTATATAAGGTTTATTCTCATTTAATTCATGAAAAATTGTTTCCAGCAAAATTATGCTGAAAAAACTGAATTATTTGCTAGAGGCGTGGCAATTACCCAAATCTAATGGCGCGCTGCACTTTACCCAACAATACAACTCTGCTTTCTGGCGCCTCATCCAAAACATTATAACCCGTTTCCTCTGCAATCTCGTATGCAAAATCGCGGATTTCCTTGTGACTTGGCATGTTTTCAAATCCCAAACGCAAACGCGAGAATCCAACATGCATGTACGCTTTTGGCTCCACGTATGTTGGACTTGCCCTTTTAATAAGCTTCGCGTAACCCTCAACGTTTCTCATGTTCAAATCCTTAACAGAAGTTATCCTAATAACTGTGGGGCATTTAAAACTGGGCAAAAGCTCCAAAGTTTCGTTAAGTTTTTCCCAAGCATCTGGAATTTGTGGACGACAAACTTTCTTGAAAGTTTCCTCGTCTGGGGCGCAAACAGAAATGTAGAGCTGTGTTGGCTCTTCTTCGAGTTTCGCTAAAACTTGGGGTAATGTTCCGTTAGAAACCAAGAATGTTGTGAAACCCTTTTTATGAAATGCTTTAATCAAATCGCTTATGTGCTCATACAATGTTGGCTCGCCAGTCAAACTTATGGCGGCATGTCGAGGGTGGGAGGCTTCCACAAATTTTTGTTTATCTGCTTTTGGATTGCCCTTGTATCCGCTTAAAATTTTAAGCTGGGCTTTGATGCTTTCTTCCACTATAAGTTCTGGCAGGTCCCATTCTGGCAGTTTTGTCTCGTCCCATCGAATTTTCAAGTCGCCGCTTTGCGCCCTCCAACAGAATAGGCATTGTTGTGTGCAGTAGAAGAGCGCTGGGGTCATTTGTATGCACTGGTGCGTCTTTATTCCGTAAAACTTCTGTTTGTAGCATGGTCTATTGTTTATTAGAGTTTCATAAAACCATCTGCACCTTTTCACGGCTGAATGTTTGCCTATGATGTGGTACTTCTGTTTTTTCAATGCTTGTGTGAGCGATTGTAGAGCCGCGTTTTCCAAGGTCTCACTCACGATAACAGGTGAGAATGCGCCCTAATAAAACAGTTTTACTTGTCAAAGCAGTATTCCAACTTTTGGAACTCAGCGCAGAGTTTTGCGACATCCCTCTTAACCTTTTCAGGTTTTTCCTCGTCGACTAGCACGCGTTTTATTAGTTCAGCTATTCTCAGCATTTCAGCCTCTTTCATTCCACGCCTCGTAACCTCACAAGTGCCAACTCTTATGACGCAGTCAACAATTATGTTTGCACGTTGAAGTTTCTCTGCCTTTACCTGTCCCTTCTCGTAATCACCATAATCCAGCAAAACCTGATGTGACTTCGTAAAGCCTAAATGTTCACATGCTACTGGCAGTCCATAATCATTCAGGGCTTTCGCCAATGTTTGCGCATTTCGTACAACTTGGCGCGCGTAGGCTTCGCCAAACTTTTTCATTTCAGCCAAAGCGAGAGTTAATGCCGCAATTCGATTCCAGTGTGCATTGTCAACAAAGGCTGGGTAAATCTTCGCCTTAAGGATTTCCCCGTGTTCCTTGTCTGCCAAGATTATTCCTCCTTGCGGTCCGAAAAATGTTTTGTGTGTTGAACCGAAAAGTGCATGTGCGCCCTCCCTTAATGGATCTTGGAATTGTCTTCCAGCAATTAATCCCAAAACATGTGAACCGTCGAACCCGACGACTGCGCCGTTTTCCTTGGCAATTTCAGCTAGTTCCTTAACTGGTTGTGGAAAAACGATTATGCTCGCGCCGAAAACAACAATTTTTGGTTTGACGCGCTTAATCGTTTCTTTTGCCTCTTCCACTTTAACGCTCATGTCCCTTTTGGAAAAGGGAAAAGGCTCCACGTTTAACCTTAATAGTCCAGCCAATCCGTCCTTCCACATTCCAGGGTATCCACCGTCGTTTGGGGACAAGCACATAAGAGTATCGTTTGGTTCTGTGAAGTTTGCTATGACTATCAGGTCTGCAATATGCCCAGATAACGGGCGTAAATCGGCAACTTCAGCCTTAAAAACGTCTTTTGCAAGTTTTTCTCCGTACGCTTCAACTTCGTCTAAAAATCGTGTTCCCATGTAGAATCGGTCTCTTGCTGTATAGCGGTTTCCTAACTCTGATGAGAGAAGTTTTCGGACAGATGAGCTCATCACGTTTTCTGAAGGGATAAGGTTTAGGCATTGCTTCCCACGCCATTTCTCATGTTGTTTGGTCAGGGCGAGAATTTCCTCAATCATTCAAGTCACCGCAAACGTAAAAACATTGCTGCACGTGCAAATTTGTTTTTCTGTTTCTGCCAAATCTTCTGGACATGCCTTCAACTTTGCGCGATATAGGTTTTTAGCCATGTTATTGAAAGTAAAGTTAAAATGCTCCTTAGTATTAGAAGTGTTCACATCGCGCATGCATTTCAGAGGGAACATGCTTGAAAACAACCGCACCAAACAAAATCAAGTCAACCTTGTTATTCGTACTCATACTATCATCAATAATGTTTACATTTTCATTTTTGCCAAAGGCAAAAGCTGAAACAAAAATACTCTCTATAACTCCCACTTCTGGATATGTTGGAACAAACGTCACATTAACAGCGAACATTAGCAATCTAGGCACGTACAAAATACTGTTTGACGGGGATGAAATTTTAAGCGGAGAAGCCACAGAAAACAACATAACAATAAGCTTTGTTATTCCGCATGCACCGCAGGGAGTTCACAACGTAACCCTAATCGACGCTATGGGAGAGAACGACACCAAAACCTTTACCATTTTAACCTTTCAGTCGTTTAAGCCTCAAGTTCCAGAGCCTCCAGCACAACTTCAAGAAGGCGCAAACTTGATAATTACTGTTAATATCACTGGAGGATTGGCTAACTACACTTATCCAAAAATTAAGGTTCAAGCGCCACGCGAAGATTTAAACTATACCTTGCGAAGTGACATTAACATCACAACTGACGCTTTTGGAGACTGCCTCTTTAACGTCACCTATCCAGACGATTTCGTTGAAGGCGCAAACACAAACGTCACCGGGTATTACAAGATATTTTTCAATGAAACCTTTACAGGAGAGCAGTTTTTTATCGGCATTACGAATGCAAGCGCCTACCATAGGGGAGACGTTATCAACATTAGAGCGGTCAATTACCCAATCAACGAGAATGTAACAATTACAATAAAATTTGGAAACGAAACAGTGCACACCGAAAACTACACAGTTACAGACGGAACCATAAATTACGACTGGATTGTTCCAAATAACCTGCTTGTAAGCAATGCAACCCACAAATACAACGTAACCATAACGCCTGTTCCAACAGCCAAAACAGACACGCAGATATTTGATATTCCAGGCTTTAACACAACGGTTTATACGCTTAATCGTGCGGGAAAAGGCGTCTCTGATGTTTTGTTAAAGGTGCATGATGTATCTGCAAATGCCAACTATACAAGTCGCAGCGGAAGCGGTGGATACACCAACTTCATGCTTGAGATAGGCAATTACACTGCTGAAGCCTATTTCAAGGATGTGAAGGTGGGCGAGGGTTTCTCGTTTAGCGTTGCAAGAGAAGTCTTGTTGAACTTTTCATTCACCTGCAACATAACAGTCTTAAACATAATAGTCGCAAATGAACTTGGCGTGCGCATTCCACAAGTGAACGTGACACTAGTGTATAATTATACTACGAATTATGGCACGCCAGAAAACAGAACAGCCACAGAATACAATCAAACAGACATTAATGGATTAGTCGTTTTTCCAGCAGTACTTACCAATGTGACATGCGTAGTGAACGCTTCACTTTATGGAATAGTCTTTAACGTTGGCAATAACACAATTTACGATTTACCAGCCGCTGAATACGTCAACGTTACAGTCCTTTATCCAACGAGAAAGCTTAACGTCCAAGTTTTGGATGCAAACAACCAGCCAATACCATCGGCAACGTTGAAGGCTCAAGAATTAACGGTTGGATTGTTTGTTGAAGGAGAGGCGGTTAACGGAAATGCCACTTTAAACTGCTATTTCGGGAGGTACTCAGTTAAAGTTTTCTTTGGTGGTATCCTCTTAAACGAAACAGTGTTTGACCTAACTTCAAGCGACGCCGAATTTAATGTGACATTGAAATGTCAGCTTTACGGCTTAAATATTGCAGTTAGAGTTGTCGACTACTTTGGTCAGCCAATATCTGGCGCCAACGTGATATTGCATAGCGGTTCGCTTCAAGATACCAAACAAACAGATTCAAGCGGCACAGCCACGTTTACAAGTGCTATTGGAGGAGAAATACAGATAGAAGTATACGCGCCCGGACATTCGGAACCATGCGTTACCAAGACTTTCAACGTTGGAGAGTCAACCGTGCTTACAATTAAGGTTGAAAGATACGCTGTCTTGGCTGGCTTTCTTGTCGAGACTGGCACTTTGTCTACCGCAATTGTTGTTGCTATAACAGCCATTTTAATAATAATGCTAGAAGTTTATAGGAGAAGGCGTTTCAAACGTCAAGAGGTTAAAGAGGAGCAGAAATAAAGAGCCTTGTAGAAAAAAGTTTAATATTCCCTCTTTGCAAGGATATTTTAGAGAGCAGTTGATGCGAGAATTTTGAAAATAACAAGGGTTGTGCGTGTGTTGGCGCAAGGAAAAACTTGTTCTCCAACATGTCAAGCCTTCAAATGCACTCAGAATGCTGCGGTCTATAGGCGTGACGGCGTGTGGTGCAGGTGGACTGAAGAGGCGTGTGACGTTGCAAACTGTAAATACGCTATTTGCGTGAGGAGGCGTCTACTCCCAAGAGGGATATGCGGCGAAACAGTGAAAAGGAAAACTGTTGAGAAACCGCCGGAGGAAGTTGTTGGACCCGCGATAAAGCTTCGCGGTAGAGCGCTTCGCAAAATTGGTGAAAAAGAAATCTTTTAGCGCTGTAAACGGTTCACTCTCTCTTTTTATTTTGCTTGAATCCGCTTAACGACAGGCGGCTTTATCTTCTTTAAAATTCTGTAGCCGCAAGTTGTGCATTTTATTTCTCCACCGCGGAGTTCCAACTCTTCAGATGAAACTTTTGCTCCGCACCTTACACACTCATACACAATTCCAGTTTTAGCCATAATTACCCCTTTACCAGAAGAAGACGCTGTGCTTTTAAATGTTTCCAAACACAACCTAATTCAATGAAGGATGAAACGCCTTGAGGAAACGCTTGAAAAACTCACTTTCAACGATACTTTCTAAAAGCGAACTGGCACAGTTGTATAGTTCCTACGATATCGTCGGAGATATAGCAATAATACGTCTAACACCTCACTCAAAAAAACATAGCGAAGTTATTGCAAAAACTCTTATGAACATACACAAAAACGTAAAGACGGTTCTGGCGCAAACGGGTCCAGTTGCTGGAGAATTTAGACTTCGTACGTTGGAGCACGTTGCTGGAGAAAATAAAACAAGCGCCTTTCATAAAGAGTCTGGATGCATTTTTCACGTTGACGTTCAAAAGTGTTACTTTTCTCCTAGGCTCTTTTATGAGAGAATGCGAATTGCGAAGCAAGTAAAAAGCGGAGAAACGGTCATAAACATGTTTGCTGGTGTTGGCTGCTTTTCAATAGTAATTGCCAAGCACTCTGATGTTTCGAAAGTGTATTCGATTGACATTAATTCCGCGGCAGTTGATTACATGAAGGAAAACGTGAGGTTAAACAGAGTTTATGGCAAAGTTATACCTTTACTTGGCGATGCGAAAGAAATAATTGAAGATAGGCTTCGCCGTGTTGCCGACCGTATTCTGATGCCTCTTCCAGAGAAAGCCTTTGAATATTTGCCCTACGCTTTATTGGCGCTTAAGAAAAGCGGCGGTTGGATACACTATTACGATTTTGAACATGCAAACAAAAACGAGGATGTCGTCGAGAAAGTCAAGTTAAAAGTCGCCAACAGATTGACCCAACTAGGCGTTAATTTTGAAATACTGTTTGGACGCATTGTAAGGGCTACAGGGCCAAACTGGTACCAAGTTGTTTTAGACATTAAAGCGAACCCTTGAAAATTTTAAAGTGGGCATAAAATGTTTTATAAGTTTAAATTTAGATATTTTGGAGATGATGCGGTATGAAGAAGAAGCTTATGGAAATCCTTGCATGTCCAATCGACAAACATTATCCGCTGGAGCTTCACGTGTTTGAAGAGAAAGACGAGATTGTTGAAGGCTTGATTGTCTGCCCAAAATGTTTAAGGTGGTACCCCATACGCGATGAGATTCCAGAAATGTTGCCCGACGAACTGCGAAAAGAAAGCGAGGATTTGCCCTTCTTAAAAAAGTGGAAAGAGAAAGTTCCAGAAAAAATTTTGCTTGAAGGCAAACCATTTAATTTGAAGGGTAAAGCCCAAGAAAAATGAGGTTCCATACACTTAAAAACTAGAGGGGTCTACCCATTTTAACAGTTCGAAACTGCCAAACTAACATGAATTTCTCTTATCGACGTTCAATGGTTCCCTTTTAACTTTACCACTTTACCTTTAGCCGAAGATTTTAACGCGGCTTCAGCTATTTCCAATGCTTTTAAGCCGTCCATGCCTGTTATAAGCGGTTTTTCCTTGCCTAAAATGCATCTTGCAAAGTGTTGCAGCTCAAGTTTTAATGGCTCTTGCCATACAAGTCGCGGCTGCACTGTTTCTTTTGCGCTTTCCACTGTTAGTTCCTGCGTTATGTAGTCAAGTTTCATTATGGCTGCACTTCCAGTAACAGTCAATATTCGCGTTTTATAAGGCGTAAGCCAATTTGACTCTATAAAGGCGCTCTTTCCCCCCTCAAAAGTCAGCATTATCTGCGCGTAATCCTCAAATTTCCTGTGCTTCATGCTTCCAGCTTTCGCAAAAACTGCTACTGGCTCACCTCCAAAAAGATATCTCATCACATCTATATCGTGTATTGCCGTATCTTTAACAACACCAACATCCCCAATTCTTTCTGGCCATTCAGAGACACGTTTTGCTGTGGCGCACACAAGTTCTCCCAACGTTTTGTTTTCTATAGCCATCTTGATATGCTGGATTCCGGGGATGAAGCGCATCAAAAAGCCGACGGTTATATGCAAGTTCTCTTTTTCTGCAGCCTCAAGTAGTTTTTGTGCTTGTTTAAAGTTTGTCGCCATGGGTTTCTCGATTAAGACATGTTTTCCAGCTTTTATGGCTTTCATTGCTTCTTTTGCTAGGCTGGTTGACCATGTGCATACGCTTACGGCTTCTATTTCCTTTTTTTTCAGCATTCTTTCAGTTTTCGTGTATGGTTTTACTCCAAACTGTTTTGCTACGGCTTTTGCCCTCTCCGAATTAATGTCGCAGACGGCTAACAACTCTGTTTCAGCCAGTTCTTTGTAAACTCGCGCGTGGTTTCTTCCCCAAAAGCCCGTGCCTATAACTGCGACTCCAACCTTTTTCATTTTGTCCAGACACCCCTTCCCAAACCACGATATATGAACCCTTCTTTTTCAACCTCAAATGGTTCTATAACTCCCTCTAAATCCACAACAGCGGCTGGCATCTTCATGATAACCTTCATTTCTTTGAGGTTTAAACGCCTAAACGCGTCGTGTCCCGTCAGTATTACAGCGCAGTCCGCTCCCTCTAAGGCATCAACCAAACTTTTCCTTAAATTCGAAAGTTCACTCACATCTTCAGCGGTGACATATGGGTCGTAAACGCTTGGTCTCGCGCCTGCCGAATTCAAAATCCTAATTAGTTCTGCTGTTGCGTTTTTGGGAGGCGTTTTCGCATTTCTTGAACGTGTTATTCCCAAAACGGCAATTCTTGCTCTGCGCATGGTCTTCGAACAGCTTTTTAAGGCATCCCTAATCAAGTTTGCTGCATGTTTAACTACTGCTCCGTTTACATCATCAGCGGCTTTCAGAATGCGCGTTTTTATGTTAAGGTTTTCAGAGTCCTCTAAAAAGAAGGTTTGTTCAATACTATATGTATCGTCAAAATAGGCTGCAGGAAAAGCTGTATTTAGCTCTCTCTTCAAAAGTTTGGCAACTTCCATATAGTCTATTCCCACTTTTTCACAGAAGACTGCGAACTCCCTAGCCAATGCAGTGCGCGCATTATTTTGTATTGCTTCAAAAATTGTTGCTGCTTCAGCAGCCTTCACGTTTAGTGTTTTCCTGAGAGTGCATTTAGCAATGTTTTCTATGAAGATTGATGCTGCGTTTAAACTGTCCTTTTCAAACGCTGCAACAATCCTCTCGCCTTTCTCTATTGCCTCCAGCGTTTGTCCATCTAAAGATTTCACTGGGCTATAGGCTAATCCAAAATCAACACCGCATTTAAGTCCAGAAGAGTTTTCTAAGCGTTCCTTTACCAAAGATTGTGTTACGCCTACGCCAACAGGACTCGCTAGGATTACTAGAGAACCGCGGCGAAGACCTAAACCAACCTGTTTGTACACATTTTCAACTTTCAAGTAATCAATTTTTCCTTTGTCATCAACTTCCGCGGGAACCGTTATGATGATTATGTTACTTTGTGATGCGGCCACTTTAGCGTCTGTTGTCAAGTTTAGCGTCCCGCTTTTCATGGAGTTTCTCATTTTTAATGTTATTTCGTTTTGTATGAAGGGAATTTTCCCTTTAGCAATGTTGTTCAGCACGGTTCTGTCTGCGTCTGCACAGTAGACTTTGAACCCCTTTTCAAGCGATAACCACGCATGAAAAATGCCCAAATGTCTGCAACCAATCACGCCGACAGTGTAGTTTGCACGTTTTTCCGTCGTATCCAAGTCTTCTGGTCTTATGTTCAGAAGATTTAACGACATTTCATTTTCTCCACGCAAAGCTTGATTACACTAACTTAGATTTTTTATTATCTTTTTAAGCCTCAGAGAGTATTCATCGACAAGCTGTTTTGCCCTCTTCCTATTTTTAGCTTCAGCGTATAATCTGTAGATTGGTTCTGTTCCGCTTGGCCTCACAAGAATTGCGCTTTTATCTTCAAACCACACTTTTATCCCATCCACAGTGTTTATGTTTTGTCCCTTAACTTGTTCTATAAGCCTCTCAAGCGTTTTTGACTTTAGGTTTTCTGGGCATTCAACTTTTCCTTTCTCTATAAAGTATTTTGGCAGCTCCCCCAACAAACTTGAAAGTTTCCTTCCGCTTTCAGCCATAATGTTCAAAATTAAGGCTGTTGCCATTGCGCCATCCCTAACTGGCTGGTGTGGCCCATAGAATATTCCACCATTTTCCTCTCCTCCAAGCTTTGCCTTAAGCTTCTTCATTGTTTGGGAAACAGTTACGCTGCCAACTTTTGTTAGGACAAGTTCTCCGCCGTAAGCATCGGCAATATCGCTAATTAGGGTTGAGGAACTTACTGGCGTGACAATTTTTTCGCCTGGGCTCAGTTTCAAAAAATGTTTTTCAACCAAAGCGAATGTTTTGTCTCCCCAGTGGATTTCTCCCAGTTCATCAACGAATATGGCGCGGTCAGCGTCTCCATCAAGGGCAACACCTAAATCCGCTTTGACAGCCTTTACAGTTAAGGCTAACTCGCTTAAATTTTCGGGTCGGGGTTCGGGCATTCTTCCTGGAAATGTTCCGTCAATGTCTCCGTTTATTGTTGTTACTCTACATCCCAGTTCGCGGATTAGGCGTGGTATTGCTAGGTTGCCAACACTGTTTGCAGCGTCAACGACAACGTGGTAGCGCCTTTTAGCTATTTCATCCACATTTACGTGCTTTTTTATGGCTTCTGTGTATTCGTCGATTATGCCGTTGACAGCGCTTACCCTTCCAACAGCCTTCCATTCAGCATAGCGTATTTTGTCATCAAAAAATACGTCTTCAATTTCAATTTCTTGTTCGCGTGAAAGCTCTATTCCATCACTCCACAAAACCTTTATTCCATTATATTCTGGCGGGTTGTGTGAAGCAGTTATTATTACTCCGCCATCCATTTTGCGATTTTTTGTTGCATACTGTAACGTTGGGGTTGGAGCCATTCCTCCAAAAAACACGTCGCATCCAGAAGCATTTAAACCAGAAATAACGGCGCTTGTAAGCATTGGTCCGCTTGTTCTTGCGTCATGTCCAACAATTAGTTTTCCCTTTTTAAAGAATGTCCCTACCGCGCCTCCTATTTTTACAGCCATTTCTGGAGTTAATTCCTTGTTTACTATTCCGCGAATTCCGTTTGTTCCAAAAAGCCTTCTTGTGCCTAACATGTCTATCACTCCTTTACTTAAATTATACATTCGCATGTTGCGGTGTCGCTGGAAACTTCCTTTAATGGACAGACCGAAACCCCTTTTACAAGAGAAACTTCATCTCTTACTTTAACGCCGTCGGCGAGAATGCAGCCTCCCCCAATTTTCGCTTTTCTTCCAATGACTACGCGTTCGCCAATTATTGCGTTGTTGATGGACGCGTAATCTAATATGGTGGTTTCTGGGAAAATTATGGCGTTTTGTATTTGCACGTTTCGTCCAACCTTTACATTTCTGCCTAAAATGGCGTTTGGTCCCACAATTGATTCTTCACCTATCAAAACCCCCTTGTCAATTGCTACGGGTTCTCTAATTTCTCTCTTACCAGTAACTTTGTGTTCGCGTTTGTTCTGAAGCGAGTCTAGCAAAACCTTGTTTATTTCCATGTAATCTTCGGGTCTGCCCACGTCAGACCACAAGCCGTTAAAAATGTAACTGTAAAGTTTTCCTTCTTCTGCGAGTTTTGGAAATGTCTCACGTTCAAGAGAAACCATGCGTCCGCTTGGTATATAATCAAATATTTTTGGACTTAAGACGTAAACGCCAGCGTTTATTAGGTTGGTTGGGGCTTCCTCCTTTCGCGGTTTTTCGATGAACCTTTTTATACGTTTTCCATCCAACTCAGCAACTCCAAATCTGCTAGGGTCTTCGACTTCGTGAAGTGCTATCGTTGCGACAGCCTTGTTTTCATCGTGGTCTTTCAAGAGCTCCGTGTAATTTACGTCTGCGAATATGTCGCCGTTCAAAACCAGAAACGGCGAATCATGACCAATGAGTTTTTCAGCCTTTTTTATTGGCCCACCAGTTCCCAACGGCATTTTAGGCGGGTCTAGCGAGTAAATCACGCGTAATCCACATTTTCTTATTCTTTGCTGTTTTATCAGGAGTTCAGTTTGCTTATTAACTGCGAGTACAACCTCTTTTATGCCGTTCCGTGCAAGCCTTTCAAAAGTCCACTGTAACAGCGGCTTGTTGAGTATTGGGAAAAGGCTTTTTGGTCTTGTGCAACTCAGTGGTCTAAGCCTTGTGCCGAAGCCTCCAGCGAGAATCAGTGCCTTCAATTTTTCACCCGTGCTTTCGGACTGCAGACTTATATTCGCGTGCATTGCAAATATAAGAATTCCCGAAACGGAGGCTTGTGACGTGAAGGTTTTGCTTCACGAGATGAGTTGGACTGAAGCCAAAGAGTATTTTGAAAGGAGTGATATCGCCATTATTCCAGTTGGGTCAAATGAGAAGCATGGACCGCATAATCCTTTAGGGACAGACCATTTTATAGCAAAAGCGTTGGCAGAGGAGGTTGCCAAAAGAACGGGTGTTTTATGTGTTCAAGTTGTTCCTTTCGGCGTTAGCTCGCATCACAAACAGTTTTGGGGAATAATTTCCATAAGACTTGAAACGCTTCAGGAGTATGTGAAAGACGTTTGCTTATCACTCAACTATTATGGCGTAAAGAAAATCGTCATCGTCAACGGTCATGGCGGCAACTTTAACACCTCACCGACCTAGCCAGAAAATTAAGGAAAAACGGAATATTCATTTCAATCTTTCATTGGTGGCCAGCAGCAAGCAAACTACTCCCAGAACTGTTCAAGCCAGATGAAAGCGACATGCATGCGCCGAGGAAACGTCAATGAACTTGCTGTTGCGTCCAGAGCTTGTGGACATGACTAGGGCTGTGGATGATGTGCCACGTGAAAGCGTGTTGCAAACAGAGGGTGTGGGGCTTCCATTTGACACTATAGTTTATACGTCGTGGGGCGTTTTTGGCAAGTCCAAAACTGCGTCAACTGAAAAGGGAAAGCGCGTTTTTGAGGCGGTCGTTGAAGAACTATCTAGATATGTTAATGCGCCTAAGAGCGCTAAAATCGAAGAGTTGATGCAAAAATCCAAGATTTGAGCATTAGGGCAAGCTGCGAAAAACTTATTTTTCTCCCTTTTCAAGTTTGATTTTTGCTCCACGGAGGCAAGCCGATCATATAATGTTTGAAGTACGAACATGTAGCGTGTGCATTCCATCCTTCAATGGGGGGAGTGCATATGCGGAAATCCTCTGTGCTATTCGTTACTACATTAAGTACTCTAAGCACTTTAGGAGTCGGCTTGCTAGGTCCCGTGTACCCTATATTCATAATAAACCGTTTTTCGGCTTCCACTGTTGATTTAGGCATACTTTACGCGATTTTCTGCTTAACCACAGCCTTCTTCAAGGTGCTCGCTGGAAAACTAGTTGATAACTTCGGCAAAAGCATAGTTTTCTTTGTTGGAGTTGTTTTCGGCGCTTTTTGTTCGCTTTCTTATATCTTCGCCCTGGACATTATTCAACTGTATCTAATTGAATTTTTCTACGGGCTTTCCTATGCTCTACAGCGTCCAGCATTGTTAGCTCTGATGTTTGACGCAAGCAACAATTGCAACAGAGGGCTGTTCCTAGGAATGTTTGAATCCATCTACGATTTTACAGAAGCTTTTGCCGCCGTTTTATCCGTGATCATCGTTAGCAAGTTTGGTTTCGAACCGCTTTTCTTGATGTGTTCTGGCTGTCAAGCAACCACTGGCATTTTAATTTTAAGAGCCGAAAACAAGCCTTCTCTTAGGCATTAAGCCATTAAGCAAAATTACTCCCATTCTATTGTTGCTGGCGGCTTATGTGTTATGTCATAAACAACGCGTGTAACCTCTGGAATCTCGTTAGTTATTCTCGTTGAGATTCTTTCCAAAACCTCGTAAGGAATTTTAGCGAAGCTCGCCGTCATCGCCTCGCGGCTTTCAACAATTCTTATTGCAACAACATGACCGTATGCCCTTGCATCTCCTTTGACACCAGTAGCCTTTGTGTTTGTTAAAACGGCGAAGTACTGCCACAAGTTCTCCGTTAACCCACTCTTTTCAACTTCTTCCACCACAATCTTATCCGCCTTCTTCGCAATCCTAACTTTCTCTTTTGTTAACTCGCCAATCACCCTAACCGCCAAGCCTGGACCTGGAAATGGTTGTCTAAAAACTATTTCTTTTGGCAGTCCAAGTATGTTGGCAACTCTTCTAACTTCATCCTTATATAAATCGCGTAGAGGTTCCACAATTTTTTTGAACTTCATTTTCGTCGGCAAACCCGCAACGTTATGGTGTGTTTTTATTTTGTCAGAGAACTTCCTAAATCCAGACTCAATTCTGTCTGGATAGATTGTTCCTTGAATAAGGTAATCGGCACCAGTTTTCTCAGCTATTTCTTCAAAGACTCTTATGAACTCCTCGCCTATGATTTTCCTCTTCTTTTCAGGGTCTATAACTCCCTTAAGCCTCGCCAAAAACCTTTCCTGCGCGTCCACAGTTAGCAAGTTTATTTTGAATTTTCTGAAAATCTCTCTGACAAGTTCTGTTTCACCCTCCCGCATGAAACCGTGGTCCACGAAAACCGCTGTAAGCTTGTCTCCAATGGCTTTTGCTGCAAGTGCTGTTGCAACGCTTGAGTCTATGCCTCCGCTTAGGGCGATTATTGCTTTTCCTTCGTTTACTTCCGCCTTTATCTCGTTAACCATTTTCTCAATTTGATCTTCCATTCTCCAATTTGCCTTGCACTTGCAAACTTCAAATATGAAGTTTCTAAGCATCTGCATGCCTTTTTCTGTGTGGACAACTTCTGGGTGCCACTGTAAACCGTAAATCGGCTTTTTCTTATGTCTAAAAGCAGCAACTGGACAATTTTCTGTATGCGCCAAAACCTCAAATTCACTTGGCAAGGCAAAAACAGTATCACCATGACTCATCCAAACTTTTTCCTTCCACTTCACTCCCTTTAATACGCCCACTGGTTTGTCCACAGTCACATAGGATACGCCGTACTCCCTATTCTCTGCCCTTTCGACCTTACCGCCCACAATCTGAGCGATGAGTTGATGTCCATAACATAAACCTAAAATCGGCAGTCGCAAATCCAAAATTTCCCTGTTAATTTTTGGCGCACGTGTCTCATAGACGCTTGCTGGACCGCCAGATAAAACTAGTCCTTTTACGTTGAATTTTTCTTTTAGGAGCGCTATTTCTTCTGGCTTTATGTCGTGTGCAACAATTTCCGAGTATACTCCGTTTTCCCTTATTCTCCTTCCTATTAGGTGGCAGTATTGTCCACCAAAGTCAAGGACAAGTATTGTGTCATACTTCATTTTCATCGTCCTTTCGCATTACAAAATTGCCCTTATACTTAAGCATAGAGATATTTCTGCAACTCCCACGATGTTACGTAATTTTCGTTTACAGAAGCGTGTTTTTCGTATTCTCTCCACTCTTGCATCTTTAACTCAAAATACTTTTCAGCGTTTTCCCTACCTAAAACCCGCACACAAATTTCGTCGCTCTTCCACTCCTCTAGCGTCTCCTTAAGTGAGGCTGGCAAAACTTTTATGCCCAATTCTTTCCTTCGTGACTCGCTTAAACGATAGACATTCGCTTCAACTGGTTCTCCTGGGTCAATTTTCCTTTTGACTCCATCCATTCCAGCCTCCAAAACCACTGCGTATGTGAGGTATGGGTTGCAAAGCGGGTCTGGACATCTAAACTCTATTCTCGCCTCGTTTTCTCTCCCTGGGAAGTACTCTGGCACTCTTATTAATGATGAGCGGTTTCTTTTGCTCCATGTGACGTAAACTGGGGCTTCATAGCCTGGCACAAGCCTCTTGTAACTGTTTACGGTTGGAGCTACAATGGCGCATAAAGCCCTTGCATGCTCTAGTAAGCCGCCTATAAAGTATCGGCATTTCTGCGAAATGTTTGCATAGCCTTTGCCGTCATAGAAAATGTTTGACCCATTTTTTGCGTCGAATATGCCGACGTGAATGTGCATTCCGCTTCCTGGCTTTCCAAACCAAGGTTTCGGCATGAACGTTGCCGTCCACCCATACTTCTTTTCTGCAACGGCTTTTGCCGCAAGTTTATAGCGCACTATGTTATCGGACGTGGTAAGCGGGTCTGCGTATCTAAATGTAATTTCGTTTTGCGCTGAGCCAGCTTCGTGATGTTGGCGTTCAACTGTTATTCCCATTATGCTTAAGGCATTGGACAATTCCATGCGGTACTGTTCAGTAAAATCCCTGTCTGGGGCTATGTCAAAATATCTATGCTTATCTATCAAGTGGTTTTCAACTGGGCAGATTTCGCCTCTCTCATTTTTCTGTACTAGGTAAAATTCTATTTCTGCGGCTGCTGTAGGCCTATAACCGTCGCTCAAGACTTTTTTCATCGCTTTCTGGCATATGTAACGCGGGTCTCCTTCAAAGCGCCTGCCATCTGGTCTGTAGATGTCGCATATGAAGCTTGCAACGCTTTTTTCGTAAAAATAGTGTGGGCAAACCGTAAAGGTTGTTGGGTCAGGCTTCATAATCATGTCGCTTTCTTCTATGCTAACGCCGCCAACTATTGAGGAACCGTCGAAGCCTACACCTTCTTTTAGTGCGTTTTCGCCCTCTTCAGCTGGAATTGTTCTTCCCTTAAGATATCCCAAAATATCCGTAAAGTGCAGGAGTATGTAATCAGCGTTCCTCATAAGTCTAATACACAAGTCAAATTGTTTAATGTGGTTCTCGATTGCGCATGGCTTAACAACCAACAAGCCCACCTCACTAATGAACAAATTTGTAATGAACAGAATCTTTTCTATAAATATAAAAAGTTTGTTCTTAAAATTAAGCGCAAATGTTAAATAATAAACGTTGTAAAATGAATGGATGTACAGTTTTGATGGTGAGGTTATGGCGCTAGACGAAACCGATGTTAAGATACTGAGAGCGTTAACTTCTGATGCTAGACTGTCGTCGAGACAGATAGCCGACCAATGCGGCGTCTCTGTTGGCACAGTCCTGTCGCGCATAAAGAGAATGGAAAATGAGGGGATAATACAGGGCTATTCAGCCTTGCTTGACCATGAAAAGTTAGGGTACGAACTAACAGTAATAAGCGAAATAACCGTTTCAAAGGGCAGACTGTTAGAGGTTGAAAACGAAATCGCAAGGCTCCCAAACGTCTGCTGCGTTTACGACGTAACAGGACTAATAGACGCAATAATAATCGCAAAATTCAAAAATCGCCAAGAACTCAGCAAATTCACAAAACGCCTATTATCACTGCCCTACGTTGAAAGAACAAACACCCACGTAGTACTAACAACAATAAAAGAAGACTTCCGCATAATCTAAAACACACAATTTCCAGCCAAAGCAACATTTAATTCCAACCAAAAACAGAAAATAAACGAATAAACATCCGCGGGGGTTGCCAAGCCTGGCCAAAGGCGTAGCCCTGAGGCGGCTATCCCATAGGGGTTCGTGGGTTCAAATCCCACCCCCCGCATCAAAAATGAAGCCTTATAAAGCGTATTTTAAAGAAATAAGCCAAATTTACAGCATTGTGTGTGAGGGCTGAAATTTCAGCACAAAATTACCAGTAAACGCTTTTACATTAAGATCTTAAACTCCAAAATCTTGTATTCAATTAGTAAATGCTAACAGAAATCAAAAGTCTAAGGAATTGGTGTTTAGCGTTGAAAAGTGATGTTTTAGTTGGAAGGCTTATTTAATTTCGCTTTAGGCGGGGTTTTCTAAAATTAGTTTTAGTTTTTCGGCTATGTCCTTGGATATTGGGAGTATGGCGTTTTGGGAGGCTTTCCATATTTCTATGCCCACAAGGTTTCCATCTTTGTCTAAGTCTATGTAGGCGTCTTCACTTAATATTTTGGTATCCGCTATTTTCGACTCTTTGAACTTTATGTATAATATGTCGGATTCTCTGTCATATTCCACTTTCACTTAATCTTCACCCATGTTCTGCTTTCCAGTTTTCTACCAATTATTTCTTGGGCGTTTGATGTTATAAACGTTGTTACAATTTTGATTTCCTTATCCTCTCTGGAGTATGCCACTAAAAGATGCTTCCCATTAAGCTTCTTGAAGACTATTGTTGTTCCCGTGCTTAAGTCATAATATGTCTGGGACGGTTGTAATATCGCCTCCAAAATCATTTCCTCAGTTATGCCCCTTTCAGCTGCTCTAGTTTTTGCGTGTTTTGTATATTTCATGTAACTGCAACCCGTCTTTGAAGTTCTACTGGTCAGTTTATTACAGTTATGGCTGTATTATTTCCCATTTCCGTGCAGAAAACCCTTTTCCCTAACCCCTCAGACAGCTTTAATTATTTATATGTATCTTTAAACTCTTTTAATTGAAACTTCTATGACGCAGCGTTTCATTTTCCTGTTAGTAACGTCTAATTTAAAATCCTATATTCTTCAGTGACTGTATTTTACTGGTAAATTTGTGCGTAAATCCCACCCCCCGCATCAAAAATGAAGCCTTATAAAGCGTATTTTAAAGAAATAAGCCAAATTTACAGCATTGTGTGTGAGGGCTGAAATTTCAGCACAAAATTACCAGTAAATGCTTTCTGCCACATAACTGTATGTTATGAGTGCTATCTCTTGATTTTTGTTTGCGTTTGCTTGATAAAGTGGTATTGAAGCGCTTCAGAGAGCATTTAACTAAAATCTAGAGGGGCTAGGTTGCTATTGGTTGTTTTTTAAGCTAAAAAATGTTAATTTTGGTTGGTGTGTTTACTCGTTGTATTTATAAGGAAGTTTGTATATTTTTGAAGTGCGGTAACGTTGTGCTGTTAGAGGGCCAAGAACAGAGGCAACGTTACATAAAACTACAACGACAAAAGCGGGGTGATATGAGCATGTCTGGAAAATCTGAAACAATATTGATTGGAAGAAAGCCTGCAATGAACTATGTGTTGGCTATCGTCACTAGCCTTTCAGCATCTGACACCAAAGAGATAACAATTAAAGCGCGGGGACGAGCAATTACGACAGCGGTTGACGTTGCAGAAATTGTGAGGAACAGATTCCTAAAAGACCTGAAAGTAAGCAAGATATCCATTGGAACTGAGGAGATGCCGCCGAAACAGGGACAAAATAGGTCGCGAATGGTTTCAACGATGGAAATAACACTCACAAAGTAGGCTTTGAATTAGAGTAAGCGGAAAACAGTGATTGCCCTCACTTTTCTTTAATTTTATTTTGCGTTAACGTGCGAGAGAATCCCCGTACTGTGAAATATCAGAAGCCTGCAAGATTTCTCTGCGCTTGACAATTTCCTTAAAATCTACATAACCGCCATCCACTATCTTTAGCTTGGCATTAACCTTCTTACCTTTAATTTCTACAATGTTATATGAATTGCAAAAGAATCCCCTCAACTTTTCACATGATACGCTTCCCGCATGAACCACAAGCATGTCCTCAATCTTCCATCGCCATGGTCTGTGGCGGTGTCCACAGAGAACCAAATCCACTTTGGACTTTACTAGGCTTCTTAGGACATCGCCAGCATCCACGATGGTTATTTGGTCTGCTCCAGTGTCTGGAACTGGAATGATGTGGTGGTGTATTGTCACTATTTTCACTTTAGCCTTGTACTCTTCAAGGGTTTTCTCAAGCCACAAATTCTGCCTATGCCCAACTTCGCCGTCGTCTCTGTCTGGTCTTGCTGAGCTGAGAACAATGATAACGGCGTCTTCGGTTTCTGTCACTTGTGAAAATGGAAAAAACTCCTTGAAGAGCAAATAGCCAGTTGAACGGTAATCGTGGTTTCCGCTTAGATATATCACCTTTTCAGCTTTCAGCTTTTTCAACTCTCTTGAAGCGTCTGTAAACTCGGATATTAAGCCATTCTCAGTTAAATCGCCAGTAACAAGCACCAAATCAGGCGACAAACCGTTTATTTCCTTGATGGCTTTCCTTAAGACTTCTCTCCGCAGCATTGGACCGCAGTGGACATCCGAAATTTGGGCAAGCAACATTTATGATTCGCCTTATTCTCGACTTGCAAGTATCACAATGTAGTCTGCAGTGTCTGCACACATGTCTGCAGCATACTCGATAAACTCAACCAAATCATCGAAAATCACCATGGCGCCACAGTTAATTTTCTCCGAGTATTTGATGAACAACGCCTTCGTTTTCAAGTATTCTTCATCAATTTTATGCTCAATCTCCTCAACTTTCTTTGCTCCTTGGATGGCTTCTGCGGGATTCGCCGTGATTTTTTCAATGCTTCCCCGCAACGCGTCGGCACATTCCACAAGCGTAGCAGTCATGCGAACAGTGTTATCCCAAAGTTCCTTCGGTATATCGGAGTCAGAGAGCATCCTCACACATCTCGCTACATCCTTCACGTGATCCGCCAAAGTGTCAAGGCGCTTTACAAGATGCATTAAATCTTCACGGTACTCCGCGAAAAGTGCTGCTCCTTTAGACAACTCTTTGAAAACTTCGGTTCTTAAGCCGTCTACTTCCTTCTCCATTTTAAAGAGGTTTTCAATGCTTTGAAGCGCCTCCTTCTTCTTTGCCTCTGAAATGTTTTTCACTGCTTGATGGAGCAAAGTCACCGTGCCAAGAGCCTTTGTTATTTGCTCTTGCGCCAAATCCAGCGCCTTTGTTCTCCGACGTCTTTCAAACCAAGCGTAGCTTCTCTTCTCCAATTTTACCTCTCCTTTACCATAATTTTTGAAGCGTGCTTATAACATTTCTCAAAATATGCTTTCCATTAAATGACAGTTTTCCTACTTTTCAGTTGTCCAATAAGCAGTTACCCTGCCCTTCTCGTCTGTCACATATTCTTTCTTGAAGATCGGCGCCTCTTTTTTATATCGTTCCACAGCCTCTTCTAATGCTTTAAATACTTCTTTGCGATGCGAACCAGCAACCAGAACATACACAAGTTCTTCGCCGACGCTGAACTCGCCTAGTAAATGATGAATTTGGACGTCAACTATTCCTTGTTTTTCCTTTAAATCGTTACAAATTGTCGACAAGGCTTCATTTGCCTTTTCTTCGTAAGCTTCCAACTTCAACTTCTGCACTTTTTCTCCCTTTTCATTTTCTCCGCGAACCACTCCAATAAACAATGCAATTGCCCCCACCTTTTGAAAGTCACAACTATTTTTTGCAGTTCTTATCACATCCGTTAGGGAAATTTTCCCTTTTTCATGAACTCCCACTTTTGTTGTCATAGACAACTCACCCATCGTACAAATAATTGGCTGACCCTATAAACATTGACGCTGCGCCATTTAATAGCATAACCTTCCAAAAACTAACTTTTAACAGCGCTACTTTTCCTTAAAAATTTTCCGAGACTGATGAGCAGTTTTTGAAACTTCATAAATTTCTCTCGCGCTTGACTTATTGAAATCTCAGAAAAAATTATAACGTCATTTGGCCTAGCTTGTCCAAGTAAAGAAACATCTGGTGTTATCACGGCAGCTATTTTTGGATATCCCCCCGTAGTTTGTGCATCACGCATAACAATTATTGGCTGCCCATCCTTCGGCACCTGAATTGCGCCTGGCAAAAGTGCATCAGAAACTATTTCCCCTTTCTCTTTATGTTCTATTTTTGGTCCTTCTAGTCTATATCCCATGCGATCTGACTCAACCGTAACCCTATATTGGCTTGAAAAGAAAGTGTTTATACCCTGTTTTGTGAACATGCTTTTTTGCGGTCCGAGTATGACGTGTGCTTCAAAAGGACTTGTAAATTTTGGTATTAGCTCTTTTGGAAGTGAATAAGTATACTCCATAAGTGGTGAGCTAAAGCACTCAATTAAGTCGCCAGCTTTTAACTGTCTTCCGTTAATTCCTCCAAATCCGCCGCGCACATATGTTGATCTGCTTCCTAAAGTAATAGGCGTGTTTATTCCTCCTCTTACAGCAAGGTATGCGCGGCATCCACTTTCCATTTTTCCAAAAGAAATTATGTCTCCTTCTCTGACTTCTAATGTTTGCCACATCGGAACATATCGACCGTTTACTTTTGGAGAGATTTCCCCTCCAGTTATTGCAATTTGCGTTCTCGCTAAAGCTTGTAGCTCTGGTCCCGTAAGTGTAATTTCAATGCATGCATCATTTGGGTTGTTTCCAACTAAAAGGTTGGCTGTGACCAACGAAAAAGTGTCCATCGCCCCAGATATTGGCACGCCATATTTGAGGTAGCCGTACCTTCCCATGTCTTGAATGGTGGTGAAAAGTCCTGGTTTTAGCACGTTAAAAACTTTCATTTGCCGTTTCGCCCTCTGGAAAAATTAGGTTGATGCCTTTCAAGGTTGAATTAAGTATGATTTTGAACGCGTTTTCGGATATGGGCTTAAATTTGACAGTGTCTCCTGGATTTAAAAGTGCAGGAGGCTGTTCCTGAGGATCAAACAGTTTTAGCGGAGTTCTCCCTATTATTCGCCATCCTCCAGGCGCTTCGCACGGGTAAATTCCAGTTTGCTTCTCTGCTATGCCGACAGATCCCACTGGTACCTTGAGCCTTGGTTTTTCTAGGCGTGGAGTTGCAATTTCATCTGGGACTTCTCCCATGTAAGGGAAGCCTGCTACAAACCCAATCATGTAGACGCGGTATTCTGTTTTTGAGTGTAGGGTGATAACTTGTTCTTCGCTTATGTTGTGGTATTGGGCAACATACGTAAGGTCTGGTCCGTATTCTCCTCCGTAAACAACTGGAATTATAACCTTTTTACCCTTAGCCTTAGCATTTATGCAGTGTAACTCTTTTTCAATTTTTTTGATGCGCAAGCTTAGTTGTTTGTATGTTATCGCTGAGGGGTTATAGCGGATGAGCAGTGAGCGGTACGTTGGGACAAGCTCTTCGACTCCGTGAATTTTTGCTCTTGAAATTGCCTCGCTTAGGGCGATAACTTTGCTGTTTATTTCCAAACTTATCGCGTCGCCGAATTCTACCACTATGGCGTTATCACCTAACGGGAAGTATTTGGCAGACAAGCGTTCACCTTTTGCCAATATAGGCACCGAAAAAGGGTTATAGAAAGCTTCTAACAGGTTTAACTTCAATATTTGCTTTAGCCAATTCTTTCTTTAACGCTTTTGCCAGTTCAACAGCGGTTGGCGTGTCCCCGTGAACACAGATTGTGTGAATTTTGCCTATTTTTATTGTGTCGCCGTTGATTGCAGTAACCTTTTGTTCTTTCACTGCCTTAATCGCCCTTTCAACAACTTTCTGGCTCTCTTGGATAATCGCGTTTGGCTCGTTTCTCGAGACAAGGCTTCCATCAGCGTTGTATGCCCTATCAGCAAAAAATTCATGCGCAACTTTTAATCCAACGCTGTGCGCCGCTTCTGCCAATGCTGATTTTGGAGGTGCAAAAATTATTAAATTTGGGTTTAATGTTTGAACTGCTTCGATTACTGCGTTGGAAGTTTTTTTGTCCTCTGATGCGGTGTTATACAATGCTCCGTGAAGTTTAACATGTTGAAGGTTTTCGCCAATTGTCGCCGCGAAGCCTTGTAGCGCACTCACCTGGTAAATTGTATAATTCCTAATTTCTTCTGGAGTTAACCGCATTTCTCTTCTTCCGAAACCCAGAAGGTCTGGGTAGCTTGGATGTGCGCCGATAGCAACGTTATATTTCTTTGCCAGATTTATTGTGTGGGCAATTGTAACGGGGTCGCCGGCATGAAATCCACACGCAATGTTTGCTGACGTTATGTGCGGCATTATTTTTTCGTCACTTCCAACCTTGAATGCGCCGTAACTTTCACCTAAATCACAATTTATGTCTACTTTGAATTTCATGATGCATCCCGAACGTATTTTCTTAAATCTCCTAATGCTGCTGACGGAACTGGCAAATCCTTCATCGTCAACAATCCTGGACGCGCCTTAATCACTTTTGGAATTGCATTTACAACCATCGCGACAGTTCCTATGTCGCCGTGTATGCATGGCTGTATTCTCTGCCTTACTTCTGGAACGCCTCTAATTGTTATCGCGTCATACTCTTCTTCAGCGCCTAAATAGGCATGAAACTCAAGCGTTATAACCTCTTTGTTCTCCATAATCCCTTTAGCCTTTTGCTTTAAGCCTGCAACATCGCCAGCTTTGATTTCTATGAATTGGCTTTTAACTGGTTTTTTGGCAATGACTGGTTCGACTGGTTCTGTTACTATTTTGCTTAGTTTCCATGCGAGTGCATCGGCGATCATGGCTATCGACTGTTCAAGTCCGACATGCCCAGTAATCTGTTTGCTTTCTATTCTCTGCTTAAATTCTTCCACAGTCAGTCCAGCGCCTATCTTTTTTTGGAATGGCAACCGCCTTTTTGCCGCATCCATAACCCTTATGGCTTCTATTTTTTCGATTTTCTGGCAAACCGCAGTTAACGTTATCACTAGCGTGTCCATCAAGAAGCCAGGGTTTATGCCCGTGCCAAGCACTGTGGTGTTGTATTTTTTGGCTAAAGCGTCCAATTCCCTTGCAATTTTTGGTTCAGTGTGGTACGGGTAGGATAATTCTTCGCATGTTGATACTACTTTAATGCTGCGTTTTATGAGTGAGACTATTTGCGGGTACGCGTCTTTGAGATATGATGTTGTTGCGTGTATTGCCACATCCGCTTTAACTTTAGATAATATTTCATCTACGTTGTTTGAAATCTTTATTCCTAGGCGCTTCACACCTAATACTTCGCCTAGATCTTTACCAATTTTATCTTTCGCGACGTCTATGGCTCCGACTATTTCTATTCCCTCTTTTTCTGTTAGAAATTTGGCGATTAACGTTCCAACTGCACCGACGCCGAATAGGATAACCCTTGTTTTTCGCATTCATGTCTCCCTTTTTCTTTTCATTACTTCTAGCTTATAAAACGAATTGTAGCATTTGTAGAGCATGACATTGCTTAGAAATCTTTACATTTGTAAACCTTTATATCCATGATAAAACTCAAATATAAGAGGGTTCGAGCCTTGGCTGCTGCTGAAGCTGCGATGCATGAGGAAGACATCAAAAAACTTCTGAACATCGAAAAGCTTAAACACTGTTTTGAATGTGGCGTTTGCACCGCAAGCTGTTCAATGGCTGAACTACTCGAAGATTACAATCCGCGGGGGCTTCTTGAAAAAATTTTCTTAAATGTTGAAGATGCATTGTCTTCGCATGAACTCTGGTTATGTGCATGGTGTTATAAATGTTATAGACGCTGCCCACAAGCCTTGGAAGTTCCAGAGATCTTTCTTCTGGTGCGAACGATGGCTGTAAAACAAGGTTACCTACATCCTCTGGAAAAAGCTGTACAAAAGGTTGCACAGAACATCCCATTGCCCCTAGTAGTTACGCTTGTGTGTTTGCATCCGGAACGCGTAGGGCTTAACGCACAAGACGTTTTGGAAACTATCCGAAGTGAACGCGTTAAACTGAAAACAAAAAAGACGCTAAAAGGCGATAAATATAAAGTGGCGGTTTTAGGCTCTGGACCTGCGGGTTTAACCGTTGCTTATGAACTTATTCGAAAGGGTTATCCAATAACAGTTTTTGAGTCACTTCCAGAACTAGGTGGAATGCTCAGAAAGTGTATACCCGAATATCGCTTACCAAAGGATGTTTTAGAAGATGAACTACGATTTTTGGCTGGTCTTGGTGTTGAGTTTAAAGTTAACGTGCATGTTGGTAAGGACTTAAGTTTTGATGATTTGTGGGATGAAGGTTATAGGGCTATTTTTGTTGGTGTTGGCGCCCATAAAACTCAAAGGTTAAAGATTGAGGGCGAAGACCTGAAAGGCGTAATGTACGCTTTAGATTTTCTGTGGCAGATTAGGAATAACGCGAAAGTTGAGCTTGGCAAAAACGTTGCAGTTGTTGGCGGCGGAAATGTTGCTGTGGATGCTGCTAGAACAGCTTTAAAACTTGGCGCGGAAAATGTGACAATATTTTATCGAAGGTCAAAGGCTGAAATGCCTGCGAATCCTTGGGAGGTCAAAGAAGCGGAAGAAAGCAGCGTAAAAATGGAGTTTCTGGTGGCTCCAAAGAGAATTTTAGGAGAGAACGGGCGTGTTTCAGCAGTTGAGCTTGTTCGCATGAAGTTAGGCGAATTAGATGAGTCTGGTAGGAGAAAACCTTTGCCAATAGAAGGTTCAGAGTTTGTTTTTAAAGCAGACACTGTTATTTTGGCGATTGGTGAGGCTCCTGACTTGGAGTTTTTACCAAAATGCATGGTCCTTAATGACGATGGAACAATTTGGGTTAATCCCATAACCATGGAAACGAGTATCCGCGGAGTTTTTGCTGGTGGAGACGTTGTTACTGGTCCAGCGTCAGTTATCGAAGCTATTTGTGCTGGAAAGCGTGCCGCAAACGCAATTGAAAATTATCTGAAGGCTGTGGAGGCGTAATTTGATGGTTGAAGGGGAAAAGCAGAAACTCGGCGAATCCTCGGAAGAGGTGCGCATAGGCGTTTATGTTTGCCATTGTGGATTAAACATCGCTGGTTCTCTAAACTGCGAGGAAGTAGCCAAGTTCGCCTCCACCCTTCCACATGTTGTCCTAGCTAAGGACTACAGGTATACGTGCTCAGATCAAGGGCAAGCCATGATAAAGAGTGATATTAAGGAGCATAAGCTTAACCGTGTTGTTGTGGCTTCTTGTTCACCGAGGCTTCATGAGCCGACTTTTCGCAAGGTTTGTGAAGAGGCTGGATTAAATAAGTATCTTTTTGAGATGGCGAACATACGCGAACAGTGCAGTTGGGTTCATCTGTATGACCGTGAGGCTGCCACCGAAAAGGCTAAAGATTTGGTTAAAATGGCTGTTGCAAAGGCTGCTCTGCTTCAGCCCTTGGAAGAGATTGAAGTTCCAATACTTCGAAAAGCGCTGGTTATCGGTGGCGGTGTTGCTGGCATCCAAGCAGCGCTGGATCTTGCAGATACTGGCTACGAGGTTTACCTTGTTGAGAAAGAACCAAGCATTGGCGGAATGATGGCGCGAATTGACAAAACTTTCCCCACAATGGACTGTTCAATTTGCATTCTTGCGCCCAAGATGTCTGATGTGGGACATCATCCAAACATTGAATTGTTAGCTAATAGTGAAGTTATTGACGTGAAAGGTTACATTGGCAACTTTCACGTTAAGATACTTAAGAAACCTAGATATGTCACAAAGGATTGTTCCGCATGCGGTGAATGTGCAAAAGTTTGCCCAGTCATAGCTCCAAACGAGTTCGACGCGGGCTTAGCCGTTAGACATGCAATTTACACTCCTTTTGCACAGGCAGTCCCAGCCACATACATTATAGACATGCGTCTTTGCCTAAACAAGGAGGGCATAATCGTCTGCGATAAATGCATAAGGGCATGCGAAAGACAAGCAATAAACTTTGAAATGAAGCCAGAAACAGTAGAAATAGATGTTGGCACCATAATCGTGGCAACTGGCGCTGACGTTTTTGACCCTTCGACACTGCCAAACTACGGTTATGGAAAATACCCAAACGTCATAACATCATTGGAATTTGAAAGACTCATTAACGCTGGCGGGCCTTCTGGTGGACACCTAATAAGGCCAAGCGACAAGCAAATACCCAAGCGTGTGGCGTTCGTTCAATGCGTGGGCTCTCGATCAAACAGAAATGAAAGGCAGTATTGCAGTAACGTCTGCTGCATGAACACAATTAAGGACAGCCTACTAATCAAGGAGCACTGGCCTGAAACAGAAATTTACGTTTTCTATGTTGATATACGCGCTTATGGCAAGGGATTTGAAGACCTATACAGAAGGGCAAGGGAAGAGGGCGTCAAATTCATACGTGGGCTACCAGCAGAAATAATCGAGGATAAAAAGACGCGTAACCTGTGGCTTATCGGCGAAAACACGCTACAAAAGGAATTGTACAAAATAAACGTTGACATGGTAATTTTGTCAGTGGGCTTGGAACCGCGAAAAGACAGCGAAATTATACAAAGACTGCTCACAATTTCGCGAACTCAACACGGATTTTTCTTGGAGGCACATCCAAAACTTAGACCAGTGGACGCCGCGACTGGCGGCATATTTTTTGCGGGATGCGCCGAGGCTCCCAAAGACATAAAGGACAGCGTAACACAAGCAAGCGCCGCGGCGGCTAGAGCTGGAATTTTGATGGCTAAAGGCAAAATATCCGTTGAGGCAATAACGCCAATAACTTTTCCCGAAAACTGTAAGGCTTGCGGGCTTTGCACAAAAGTTTGTCCTTACAACGCCTTAACATTACGTAAGGAGCTGAAGCGTGTTGAAGTGATAGAGGCAGCTTGCGGTGGTTGCGGGACATGCGCAGCTGAATGCCCATTTGAAGCCTTAACCCAAAAACACTTCACTGACAAGCAAATTCTCGCGCAGATAGACGCCGTTACAGAACACGAAGCACACAAGAAGATTGTTGCCTTCTGCTGCAACTGGTGCGCCTATGCTGGTGCAGATTTCGCTGGTGTAAGCAGGATGCAGTATCCGCCAGATGTCCGAATAATAAGAACCATGTGCTCTGGAAGGGTCTCGCCGAAATTTATTGAAAGAGCCTTCGCTAGAGGCGCCGCAGCGGTGCTTGTTGCTGGCTGTCATCCTGGAGATTGCCATTACATAAACACTAATTATCAAACGCAAAAGCGTGTGGAACGTTTTTGGAAAAAGATGGAACAGTTGGGGCTGAATAAGGAAAGGCTTCAATTACTATGGGCTTCAGCAGCGGAAGGCGAAAGAATCGCCTCAAAAATTCGCGAGATGCATGAAATGATAAGGAAAATTTCGCTTGATGAAATAGAACGTACCAAAAAAGCTTTTGGAGGAAGTTAATGCATGCCTGAAAGAATTTGGCGTAAACCCCTTGATAGCGAGAAGGCAAAATTGCCGAAAGCGGAAATTCACATACTTCGCGATCAATGCAAGGGTTGCGGCTATTGCATCCAATATTGTCCGCAAAGAGTTTTGGAGGAATCAAACGACATCAACGCGCGTGGGGTTCATCCGCCAAGGGTTGTTGACGAAAGCAAATGTGTTTTATGCAGTTTTTGTACATCTGTCTGTCCAGACTTTGCAATATTTGTAATTGAGAAAAAGGAGTGTAAAGAAAATGTCAAACACGATTAAACGGAAGGCTATATTAACTGGCGCCCACTTCATGAACGGCGACTTTGCATGCGCAGAAGGGGCAATAGTAGCTGGCTGCAGATTCTTTGCGGGATACCCCATCACTCCAGCGACGGAAATCGCCGAGCGCCTCGCAGAAAGAATGCCAGAAGTCGGCGGAATATACATTCAAATGGAAGATGAAATCGCATCTATAGCAGCAGTCATAGGTGCGTCATACGCTGGATTAAAAGCTATGACTGCCACTTCTGGACCAGGCTTTAGCCTAATGCAAGAGAACATCGGTTTGGCTGTTATGACGGAAACTCCATGCGTAATAGTTGATGTTATGCGTGGTGGACCAAGCACAGGACAGCCAACGTTGCCAGGACAGCAAGACGTTATGCAGGCTAAGTGGGGTTCCCATGGAGATTATGAGATTATTGCTTTGTCGCCTTCTTCTGTCCAGGAAATGTTTGATTTGACCGTTGAAGCTTTTAACTTGTCTGAAATTTACCGTGTTCCAACGATATTATTGGCTGACGAAGTTGTTGGACACATGTGGGAAAAAGTGGTGATTCCACCGCCTGAAAATTTGAAGATTGTCAACCGTAAAAGACCGAATGTTCCGCCGGAAAAGTATTTACCCTTCATGCCCGATGATGATCTTGTTCCGCCTATGGCTTGTTTTGGAGAGGGTTTCGCTTTTCATGCTACTGGTTTGACGCATGACGAGCATGGCTACCCGCAAACGCAAAGTTCGGAAGTTCAAGAACGGCTAGTCAGGAGGCTCTGCGACAAAATAAGGAAGAGCGCGGACAAGATAGTGAAGGTTGAAGAGGTTATGCTTGAAGACGCAGATGTTGTGGTTATTGCTTACGGCATAGTCGCAAGGGCTGCGTTAAGCGCTGTAAGAAAAGCCAGAGCGGAGGGAATAAAGGCGGGATTACTGCGTCCAATCACGTTGTGGCCGTTTCCAGAGAAGCACGTAGAAAAAGTTGCGAGGAAAGCGAAGAAAATAGTTGTTGCGGAAATGAACTGCGGTCAAATCGTACGTGAAGTTCAAAGGGCAGCAAAAGAAACTCCTGTTATGTTTCTCCCAAAGTTGGGTGAGGATCCGCATACACCTATGGAGATTTTGGAGGGAATTAGGAGGAATAAACCATGACAACTGAGATTGAGCATCCGCTTTCGAAGTATTTGAGAAAGGCTATGATGCCTCACATATGGTGTTCAGGCTGCGGCAACGGCATAATCCTCAACTGCTTTGTTCAAGCGGTGAACGAGTTGCAAATGGACTTAGACAAGCTTGTGGTTGTTTCTGGAATTGGCTGCATTGGACGTGCAGCGGGCTACATAAACACGAGTTCCTTTCACACAACGCACGGTCGTCCAATAGCCCTTGCCACTGGAGTGAAACTTGCCAACCCAAACCTTGAAGTTGTCGTAATAAGCGGCGACGGCGACCTCTTCGCAATCGGCGGAAACCACTTCATACACGCAGCGCGGCGAAACATAGGTGTAAAAGTGATTTGCGCAAACAACTTTAACTATGGAATGACTGGTGGACAACAAGGACCAACAACACCTCTTGAAGCGCTCACAACCACAACGCCTTATGGAAACATAGAGCATCCATTCAACCTTGTTCACCTCGCAGCAGCTTCTGGAGCAACATACGTGGCTAGGTGGACAACGCTTCATGTGCGTAGACTTACACAGTCAATTAAGAGGCTTTTACAGAAGGAGGGCTTCGGCTTCATTGAGGTTGTTTCGCCATGTCCAGAAATTTTTGGTCGGCACAACAAGATGAGAACTGGGCTTGAAATGATGGAATGGTTTAGAAGAAGCTCTGTTGTAGAAAACTTTTCAGACCCGTCAAAGGCTGAAATCACTCCTGAAAGAATTGTTGTTGGAGAATTTGTGAATATAGATAAGATAAGTTATGAGAGGCTTCTTCATGAAAAAATAGCGCATATAAACGAGGAGAAAATGTGGCGGTGATTTGACTATGCGAGTTGAGGTTAGATTTGCAGGTTTCGGCGGTCAAGGCATAATAAAATCCGGCATAATAGTGGCGTCAGCGGCATGCATCTACGGTGGCAAGAACGCTGTTCAAACACAGTCTTATGGTCCAGAATCTAGGGGTGGTGCTTGCAAATCCGAAGTTGTAATAGCTGAAGAGGATATAGATTTTCCAAAAGTTGTCGAACCAGACGTGCTAGTTGTAATGTCTCAGCACGCCTACAATGAATATGCGGAAAACGTGAAAGCTGGTGGAACCATACTTCTGGATCCAGACATGATTCCACACGAGAAAGATTTACGCGACGTCAAGGTTTTTCGTGTACCCGCAACGCGTATGGCTGAAGAACTTGGTAGAAAAATTGTTGCTAACATAGTCATGCTTGGCGCTTTTGCTGCAATCACCAAACTTATTGATGGGGAAGCTTTGAAGAACGCCATTAAAGACAATGTGCCAAAGGGAACTGAAGAGTTAAACATTAAAGCGTTTGAAATGGGCTATAATTATGGAGAAAGCCTTCTAAAAAGCTAGTTTATCCAGCCTTCTGTGTTTGAGGCTGCGCCACCTGCGTTACTAGCTTTGATTTTCTTATGCCTACATGCCTAAGCGGAACTATCTTTTTCGCTTCGTTGTATATGTCTGAGGCTATTTTTCCAAGAACTATTTCTTGGGCAAACTGGTCTAATGTTAGGTTTGCAGCTTTCTCTTTAATTATTTTCTCCATTATTGCTCTCAAGGCTTTTTCTTGTGATGTTTTGATTCTTGAAAGTGTGAAGGCGGATGCAGCTAAACGTAGCTTGTATCCGTCTTTTGTTGTAACGTTGAATATTCCATCGACCTTTGTGGTTCTTCTTCTAACAAGGCTGCGCAAGTAGTCTCTTGCATACTCGTGTCCCTTGAACATGGTTTTGGCTATTTTTCCATCAACCTCTGTTATTTGAAAGTACATTTTCAGATATTGATGTGCAAAATCATTTGTAATATCGTAAAGTGTGGAGTCAATGACTCTTCCTACGAGTTTTTCTGGTTCGTCCGTTGGCACCGAGCCTAACTCCACGTTTCCAAAGTACGGCGGCGCCAACACGGTGTACCATGCTTTGCTTCGCCACTTATCCCGAACTTTCTTCGTTTTTGTTGACAAGTTTATCCTCCATATTGTAGCTTTGAAATTCACATCAAAGTATTAAAAGTTTTACCGTTTAGCCTCTATTTTCTCTATGCCGCCCATGTATTTTCTCAAAACTTCGGGGATTATAACCGACCCATCTTCTTGCTGGTAATTTTCAAGTATTGCAACTATTGTTCTGCCAGTTGCTATGGCTGTTGAATTTAAAGTATGCACAAAACCTTTTGGTGGGGCCCCTTCCTTCTCTCTATACTTTATGTTCAGCCGTCTCGCTTGATAGTCCGTGCAGTTGCTGCATGAGATTATTTCTCTGTAGGCATTTTGCGCTGGCATCCACACTTCCAAGTCATACTTTTTAGCGGCAACCGTTCCAATGTCTCCAGTGCAAACGTTTACTATGCGGTATGGTAAACCAAGCTTTTGAATAAGTTCTTCCGCGTTTTTTATGAGTTCCTCGTGCATTTTCCAAGAGTCTTCAGGCTTGCAAAATATAAACTGTTCAATCTTGTTGAACTGGTGTGTTCTAAATATTCCTCTGGTGTCTTTGCCGTGTGCACCAGCTTCTTTCCTAAAGTTTGTGCTTATTCCAACAAACTTTAGCGGTAAATCTTCCTCCTTCAAAACCTCGCCCATGTACATTGCAGCTATGGGATGCTCGGAAGTTGCAATCATGTACAAGTCTTCATTCTCAATTTTGTATAGAACATCCTCGAAATCGCCTAGCGGAACTACGCCCTCGTAGGGCTTTCTTCGCATCATGAATGGGGGTTCTATTGGCTTGTATCCCCTCTTAATCATCTTTTCAAGGGCAAAGTTCATCAGCGCCATGTCGAGGAGTACTCCTTCATTTTTTAGGTAGAAGAATCTGGCGCCAGCGATTTTTCCAGCTCTTTCCACATCCATTATGTCGAGTTTTAACGCTATGTCAATGTGGTCTCTGATTGGAAAGCTGAATTTTGGTATTTCTCCCCAAGTTCTTATTGGCACATTATCGTTTTCATCTTTGCCTACTGGAACGCTTTCATGTAAGAGGTTTGGCAGGCGCATAAGGCAATTGTGCGTTTTTTCCTCGTAATCCGCTACTTGTTTTTCAATTTTCTCTATTTCTAAATCGATTTCTTTTGCTCTTGCAAGTTCCTTTTCGGCACTTTCTCCTTTCTTCTTTAATGTTGCGATTTGTGTGGTTATGATTTTTCTTTCATGACGTAACTCGTTTAATCTCGTTAATAGTTGGCGCCATTTGCGGTCATAATCAATCAACTCATCCAATGTTCTGATGTTTTCGGGGTCTCCCCTCTTCATAAGGTTGTTTTTCACGAACTCTTGGTTTTCGCGGATGAGTTTAATGTCAAGCATTTTCTCACGCAAATTAGAGTTGTGGCTTTCATTCAGCCTTTTAACTTACATTTTGAATTAACTATTTAACCTTGCGATATAAACATGGCGAATATGGAAAGTGTTTTATTTTCATAAGTAAAAACATCTTGTGGTTGGATAATTTATGCCAACAGCCTTTGTGTTGATCAACGCTGAACTTGGTTCTGAAGATAACGTGTTGAAGGAATTAAAGAAAATCGAAGGAGTCGAAGAAGCGTTCAACGTTTATGGAACCTACGACATTATTGTAAAGGTGAAGTCCGACACTATGGACAAGCTTAAGGAAATCGTGACTTGGCGCATTAGAAGACTTGACAATGTAAGAGCGACATTAACATTGATGGCAGTTGAAGAAACGAAGTAAGCTATAACACGCTCTTCTTTAATGCTTGCAGACTCTTCTCTGCTACCGAGATGCAAAAAAGTAAATCGTCAATTGTGGAAATAAAAGTCTGAAATTTTCCATCACATTTGATTCTGGTGACGACTTTTGAATTTTCACAGAAAGTGTTTACGGCTAAACCTTTTGGCGTTTTAAAATTGTCTGGCGAAACAGCATTTGCTATGGCATTTGCCACATTGCTGTTCTCGTACTTAATTGTTATCTCAGCCTCCAATTTTTTCACCTCTCAACTGTTTCCCAACAAGCTCGTTGACAATCTTGATGAACATGTCAACTTTTTCTATTGGAACTTGCGCACCAGCCGCAACGTTGTGTCCTCCACCATTTCCCATACACTTCTCGGCTGCAATTTGCATTATTTCTCCGAGGTTTATGCCTTTGTTAACCATCATATCTATTGTTCGCGCAGAAAATTTTGCAAGGTTTTCCTCTTCAACATTCGCGTATGCAATTAGAGGTTTTTCTGGGTTTGGAAGGCTTGTTGACAATATTGATGAAACAGCACCTATTATTTTGTCGTCTATGAAGTCTTCGCCGTAAACAACGTAAATGTTATCCATTTCGCGCATCCTTTCAGCGGGCTTCTCCATAACCCATCCGAGATACTTGCTAATTGTTCCCCTGTATTCCTCAAGAACTTTTATTGCATTTTCAAGAGCTAAGCCTCTATCTCCCATACAAATTGAGACGCCGAGGCTTGGCTTATCCATACGTCCAGTAGCATTCAGCAACACTGCGAATTCCCTTGCGTCTCTAAGCGGCGTCCAAGATTCCTCATTTTTCAAAGTGTAAACATATCCTACTAGGTTTCCAATTTCGTAGTGTAAGCCTTTCGAGAGTAAGTGATCAGCAATGGCTGAACAAAGCGTCCTTTTTTCCTCTTCAGAAAGGTCTCTTAGGGCGCGCCATTTTTCGCCGTTTTTCAGTTTTATGTTTAGGCTTGCAAGAAATTCAACGCTTTTGTCTTCTCTTCCGCTGATGTCTGGTATAAACGGGTTTGTTGTTGAAGCCAAACTTTTATGAATTGGGCGCGTTTCCCTACCGAAAAATATTAGGTCCTTCTCAACGGTCACTAATTCTGCATTCAAAGCGTCTTCAACTATTTTCGCGTTGATTCCGCCGAGCATTCGCTGTTCATACTTATCCTGCAAATCGCCTAGTGCTCCAACGATAGCTACGGGCGCCAAATCCACATTGTTCTTGTCAACAGCTTTTGCCACGAAGTAGGCAACTCCAGCACCGCTGATGTCGCGTGCGCCATCTATTCCGTGTAAGTGTGGGTTTACTTGAATAAAGTTCGCTGATTCTTTTTCTGTGACTTGATGGTGGTCTAAAACTACTATTTTGAAGTCTGCAAGCTTTTGGTTCAGCAGGTTCATGTATCCGCTTCCAAAATCTGTGAAAATTATTAGCTGAGGCTTGTCCGAAAGAATTTCTCCGACAATTTTTTCGTCAACCCACTGAGTTATCCTAATCCTAAACCTGGCGTCAAGCCTAAAAAGCATTTTTCCAACAATTCCAGCTGCTGCCACACCGTCAGCGTCTAAATGTGAAAAAACGTGAATGAAACCGTCCTCTTTAACAATTTCCAGTATTGTTTTAGCCGCGCGGTTGGTGGAATCTAAAAATTCTGACATTTGTTTTTCGTCTATGCTCATTGCAATCACAGAAGGCTAGTGAAACTGGTTATTTAAGGGTTAAATATGGTTTTAGGCGACGGAAGCTATTTTTGGTTCATATTTCCAGTTTGGCGGTAGGACGCCTTCCCGCTTATAATACCTTGAAAGTTTGTGGATTTTCGCTTCCACAAGCTGTAATGCCCTTTTGTTGTGCAAATCTTTCCCATGTTTTTCAAGGTGAGCGGCGAGGCTTTCAGCCTTTTTGAGCAAGTTTCCTAAATCCTCTGGAATTTGGGGTGCAAGCCCAGCATCTTGAAGTATCTTCGTTATGGTTTTTCCAGTTATGGGTTTAACCAGTGGTATTGCATACTGGTCGCGTAGTATTGTTCCTATGCGGCTTGGCGAATTTCCTTCCCTAGCAAGTTTGATGACCAAGGCTTCTACTTCTTCTGGTTGGTATTTGCACCAGCTTGGGGGTCTTTTACTTACTGGTCTTGTTTGGTGGGATTTTCCCTTTTCCTGTTTTGGCATCTATTATCCCTTTAAGCTCTGTATGAGCGATAGTAGCCAAATATTTAAAATTATTGATAGTAAGGCCTTATCCTTTACTTTTTTCCAAGCGTGTGTACCACTCTGCAAACTTGCGCAAAGCCTTTGCACGATGCGAAAACATGTTCTTCTCTGCTATACTCATCTCCGCAAAAGTCTTTGTGCTGTTTAACGGCTTAAAAACAGGGTCAAAGCCAAAGCCAAACTTGTTTTCGCTAACCTTCTCCGCCCTTACTATTTCACCTTCGACGTCTCCAACAAAACATATAGGTGAAGTAAAATCCGAGGAGCAATACGCAATTACTGAACGGAATATCGCTTTTCTGTTTTCCAAATCGTTCATTAGGCGAAGTAAACCCTTATTGCCTATTGTCTTGTAAACGTAAGAGGCGTATGGTCCTGGAAAACCTTTTAAGGCTTCTACAAAGAGTCCCGCGTCTTCTACGATTAGGGGCAAATTACATTTTTTATATGCGTCCATTGCGCTTGCTTTTGCGATTTCTTCTATATTCTCGCTTTGAATTTCCAAGGTTTTTACTTTCAGCATTCCGACGGAAATTTTGTGTTTTGCTAGTTCACTGCGTGCCTCGTTAAATTTGTTGATGTTGTTTGTTGCGAAGAATATTACTTTACCCTTCAATGGGAAACTCATTGTTTTTCACGCTTTTCTTAGCCCTTCCGCAGCCACGCTAAAATATTTTTCCCAGTTCTGCACTACTTCTAAGATGTTGCCGTCCGTATCCGTGAAACTTGCTTGTCTTCCGCTTAAGCGTCTTATATGTTTCTTCAACATTGTCTACAAGAAATTCTACTGAAGGCGTTGTTGAACTTACTTTTTGTCCTTTTTCCAGTTTTGGAATTAACCCTATTTCAACTCCGCCGCATTCAAAACCAACGTAGCTTGAATACTCGTACTTCTCCAAACCCAAAATCTTCTCGTAAAATTCCTCTGCCATTTTCAAGTCTGAAACATAGAATGTTACACACCAGACAGTCTTAATCATTACGCTTTTTCCCTCCTTTCGGCAACATATCTTCCTCTTCTCGCTATTTCTCTAACTTTTTCTAAAACGCTTTCCGTTTTTTCTTTGCCTAAAACTTTCGAGTATCCTTCTATCACCGCGTTGAAACATTCTTCAGTAAAGCGAAAATGCGTGCTTTGTAAAGCTCTCTTCATAAGGTGTAAGTCAACTCCCATAGCTTCGAGTTCCATTGTTTTTTCGCCCAGTCCAAAATCCACGAAGTAAATTTTTCCCTCACGGTTTAGTATCATGTTTGAAGTTGTTAAATCTCCGTGGATTATGCCCTTTTCATGGAGTTTTCCGATTAACTCTCCAATTTTTACGCAGATGTTTTCTCTTTTACTTCTTGTAATGTCGCTCAGCAAAAGTTTTACTTGTGTTCCTTCTATGAACTCCATTATTATTGCAGTTTCATTGACATCAACCAGAAAGATTGTTGGTGTTGGAACTCCAGCTTTTTTCGCTTCGCTCATTAATTGAGGCTCGTGAATTGTCCTATAAACTCTTATCCGCTCATCCAACTGTGTTGGGCGATATTTCTTCGGCAAACGCTTTTTGATAACAGCCTTTTTTCCATGCCAACGCGTAAGGTAAAGGTTTGCCTCCGCCCCCTTCTTCATTAGGTACGGTTTTACTTCACCCATGGGACATCAACCTCTTCAAGTCGCCACCTAAGCTTGACAAAACTTTCTTCGATTGGCGTAGATATGCCATGTTTGTAGGCTAGCATGCCTGTCCAAGCTATCATTGCCCCGTTGTCCACTGCATACTCGCTTGGAACAACACAGAATCTTGCGTTGTGTTCCTCTGCAATGGCTTTAACCATGAACTGCAATCTTTTGTTTGCTGCCACTCCACCAGTTAACAGAACTTCCCTTTTTTCCGTGTGCGCCAACGCTCTTTCAGTTATTTCCGTAACCATGGAGAATGCTGTTTCTTGAAGACTGTAACATAAATCCTCAAGCCTATACTCCTTGCTTTTTAACAGATTAACCGCTGCAGTAAGCAAACCACTGAAGGAAGCATCCATACCTTTAACCGTGTAGGGCAACGGAACCAACTTTTCCCCTTTCACTGCAATTTTTTCCACCACAGCGCCAAAGGGCATGCCTGCCTTCTGTCGCAAACCAGCTTCCCTTGCGAAAACATCAATGCAGTTTCCAAGGGCTATGTCTAATGTTTCTCCAAAAACTCTATAGCGCCCCGAATCAAAAGCCGCGACTATGGTGTTGCCTCCAGAAACATAAAGCGTAACAGGGTCTCGGGCACCAGTTTCCAATTTACCTATTTCAATGTGGGCTACGCAATGGTTAACTCCGACAAGCGGTACTCGTAAATAGTGCGCTAGCGCGCGGGCTATGGTGGCACCAGTTCTTAAGCATGGACCTAAACCTGGGCCTTGTGAAAAGGCTATGGCGGATAAGTCCTTTGCTTTTATCTCTGCCCTTCTAAATGCTTCTCCCAGAACTTGGCTTGCTTTTTCCGCGTGATGTCTCGCTGCTTCACGTGGGTGGATCCCGCCTTCTTCTGGCACGTATGCGCTTATGACGTTCGCTAGGATTTCACCGTTTGATGTTGAGATTCCGACGCTGAAGTCATCTGCTGTAGATTCTATTCCCAAACAGTACTTTGGTTCTGCGGATTTTCTTTTCATTTAAATCCTCTGCAATGTTCCTTTTTGAGCGGTGTTGAGCATACACTTTTTATTTAAAATGTTACATATATTATTAGATGGTGAGGCTGAAGAGCTGGAAATGGCAAAAAATAATGATTTGGAGCAGAGAGCTCTACAGTATATAATGCGCATGGGCGCTGATGGCATCCTCCAATCAGATTTATGGCGTAAATTAGGTGCGAGCAGTAGAGAAGGTTCTAGGATAGCCCTAAAACTTGAGAGTAGGGGTTTAATAAGGCGGGAAAAGGAGCTTTGCGACGGAAGGTGGACTTATAGGCTTTTCCCAAAAAGGCTTCCAGCATCGATAGATTCGATAGCAGACTGCCCATGCCTAATGTGTCCAGACTCCCCAAGATGCGACCCGGCAAGTGTAATTTCACCGCAAACATGCGAAAAACTTACGCAGTGGCTCATTTCAATTTCTAGGGATGAGCCTACACTTTTAGGTGATAACTAGTTTTGCCCAAAGCTTGGATTCAAGAAAGGAAAAGGGACTATTACTACAAGAAGGCAAAGGAAGAACTTTACCGTTCAAGAGCAGCATACAAGCTCTTGCAAGCAGTGGAAAAATACCATTTCATGAAAAATGGCGATGTTGTCGTTGATTTGGGTGCTGCTCCAGGAGGTTGGCTTCAAGCTGCAAGAAAAGTTGTTGGGAAAAAGGGCTTCGTTTTAGGCGTCGACCTTAAGCACATAGAGCCGTTTCCAGAAGATAACATTCGCACAATAATAGGCGACATAACTGAACAAGAAACCGTGGAGCATATTTTGAGTATGCTTCCACGTAAGGCCGATGTAGTGATTTCGGATGCTTCTCCCAACATTTCTGGCGTTTGGGAGGTTGACCATGCAAGGCAAATAGACCTTGCTCAACAAGCATTGGAAATCGCAAAGAAAACCCTAAAGCCTTTTGGAAACTTTTTCGTCAAAGTTTTTCAAGGCGACATGCTTGATGACTTCATTGAGAAGGTTGGCGGAAACTTTGAAGTTGTACGTGTTATAAAGCCGAAGGCGAGTCGAGCCAAGAGTTCGGAAATATTCATTTTGGGATTACGCTTAAAGAAACCAGCAAATTAACATCAAAGATTAAATTCTTTAAGCGCTATTTGTATGCTGGGTGAAACCACTTGCGAATTGTTGCCGCAGATTCCTCATCGGCAATTTTAAACAGCAAATTTGAACCTATCTACATTGTTGCAACGGCAGCTGTTGCTGTTGACCCGCCATATAGAGAACCAACATTAAGCATTGCTGAACCAATTTTTGCTGATGCTAAAAATGGACGTGAATTGATAATTCGAGAGGCAGAGCTATGTATGGAACTATTGGGCAAGGTGAACGCGGATGTTGTGCATCTTGACATGTCTTTAGGCGCCGTTTCTCTTGAACAGCTTTCTCCAATTCAATTTTCGGAAATAAAAATTTCAAATAAGGCTAAGCGGCACCTCCTAAAGATTTTTCCAAAGATAAGGAGGGTTGCTGGTGAAATTACCCGAAAATATAGTGTTGATGTTCTAGCGATTGGAAAAGAGAGCATACCAGTGAGAATAGCGGAACTAACGTCTGGTGCGCATGCAATTTTGTATGTGTGCGAAAAATCATTAAAGGAAGATAAAGAATTTCTTTTGGGTTTGCCTTCAAAATGTCAACATCGAATTGCTGACGGGAAAGTTTATCTTTATTCCTTGATGCTTGCTGAACATGATGTTAGGGGCTATGCAGAAGACGAAAAAGGAGTTTTGAAAAAGGTTAATATCACGGAAATTTTAAACCCAGTTGCAAGAGGTTTCCGTATAGTAAAAATAGCAAGAAAGGACTAAAATGGAAAACACAATGACCGAAGAAACGCAAGAAATATCGCCTAGTGTGGCTGTTTTGGCAGTCGTTGCTAGCTTCTTGCTTACATTGTTTTTAGGAATTTTTATCATCATACTGTTTGGCGAAGAGCTTTTTATGGTAGTTGGAGAACTGCTCATTGCAGCCGTTCCATTTTGCTATATGCTTTACAAAGGAGTTGACATTAAAAAGTACATAGGGCTTAAAATAAATTTTAAAACTCTTACGTTAGGCGTCGCGGTTGGCGCTCTACTGCTTTTGTTCAACATTTTCATAAGCTATGTATTGGTGATGTTGCTTGGTCCTAGCGAAGCCATTGAACAAAGTAATAAGCGAGTGGTTGAAATGAGCAGTTCCATCGATGGGTTATTTTTGATTATTGCATCTCTAACATTGGCTGGGATATGCGAAGAATTCACCTTTAGAGGTTTTCTTCAAAACGCTATAAGTCACAAATATTCTTCTGGAGTAGCCATACTTGCATCTTCTTTGGCTTTTGGTTTTGTGCACTTTGACCCGCAAATGGTTTGGACAATCGCCGCTTTCCTTTTAGGTCTGGTTTTGGGCTATGTTTATCATAGGTGGCGTTCGTACACAATATCAGCCACGGCTCACGCGACATTGAACCTTATAGTTCTTGCTTTAGCGATTCTCGTTCCTTAAATGTCATTTAATAATTTCTAGGCTTATGTCTAACGTTTTTGGGCTTGCTGTTATTTCGCCTAGGCTTATGATGTCAACGCCTGTTGAAGCGAACTCCATGAAGTCTTTTGTTGTTATTCCGCCGCTTGCCTCCAAAAGAATTTTTCCATAAAAGCCTTCCCTCTTCAAAAGAGCTACTGCCTTTCTTATTTTTTCTGAAGTGAAATTGTCCAGCATGATTATGTCTGCTCCGGCTTTTGCAGCGGTTAAAACGTCTTCAACCTTTGAAACTTCAACCTCGATTTTTTTGCTGAAAGAAACCTTTTTTCTCGCTTCCATGACAGCCTTTTTAATGCCACCAGCTACTGCTATGTGATTATCCTTTATCAAAACCATGTCGTCCAAATGAAGCCTATGCGTGTCTCCACCGCCTATCCAAACAGCTTTTTTATCGAAGTATAGAAGTCCAGGCGCTGTTTTCCTCGTGCAAGCGACCTTTGTTTTGAGTTTTGCCTTCTTTACTTCTTCTACGAGTCTTCGTGTTGTAGTTGCGATTCCGCTCATTCTTGAAAGGATGTTTAGGGCTGTGCGTTCAGCAGTCAATATCGTCCGTGCATCGCCGTAAATTTTCATCAAAACTTGTCCAGCCTTTACATTGGCGCCATCAGCAACTAGAGTTTCAACTTTGAGGCTGAGGCTTTCTAAAAGCGTCTCCACCTCTTCAACTCCAGCAGCGACTCCGTTTTCCTTGATGATTATTTGTGCTTCGACGGTTTTTTCTTGAGGAACTGTTAATGCTGTTGTTATGTCGCCTTGTCCCAAGTCTTCGGCTAGTATTCTTTGGAGTTTTTCTTCCAAAATTTTGCGTGGAAGGAACATATTTTTAACTTTGCTTTTTCGCTTAAAATACTTGCTTTTCATCAGCCACTTCAGCTATTATTTTTACGGCGCTTTCTAATCCATCATATTTGGTGGCTTCCTTTTGTATTTCCATTAGTCGCCGCGAGGTTTCGCTTGCCAAAATTTTTTCGACACTTTTTAATAGCCTCTCCTTGTTCAGCTTTTCTTGTTGGATAATTTCTGCTGCACCGAGTTTTTCAGCTTGCCTGGCATTGATGATTTGTTCTGTGTGGTTTGGTGTTGGCACGAGTATCATTGGTTTACCATAGCATACGCACTGGGTCAGCGTTCCGTGTCCAGCGCGGCTAACAACTACATCGCATGTCTTCAAGTATTCAAAGCGGTTTGGAATCCACTTGTATATTGTCAAGTTGCCATAACGCATTGGCTCATCATCAGCGTTTGGATAACCCAATGACATAACTATTTCATAATCCTCTGGAAATTCAAGCAGGATTTTCCTTAAGATCCCTATTAGGTACGCTCTTTCCCTTATTGGACCGCTTATTGGAACAAAGATTAGGGGTTTGTCCGTTGGTAGTTTTAACTTTTTTCGCAGTTCCTCTTTTGATGGCAGTTCATTTGGGTTTACTGGCAAAATTGGTCCTATCAATTTTACTTTTTTTCTATAAAATTTTGGAATGTTTAGGTTTCCAGCGCATATTGTGTATGGCTCTGGAAAATCTGGTATCAAAACATATTTTCCGCTTGTCCAAATCTTGCCAATGAGCGTTAATGTTATGGAGTCGGCAAGTCTTGCCAAACGGAGAAAGCGCTTCTTTCTTGGAATTATTACTTGAAACTGGTTTAAAATACATATACGGGGGATTCCTAAAATTTTTGCTGCAACCAAAGATGAAACACGCGAGTCAGAAACTACAACATTTGGCTTGAAACTTTCTATAGCCTTAATCTCGGCATTAATCTGTTCTAGAAGTGTGAAAGAAGCCAAAAACGGCCCAGGGTTGATTGCTGTTTTTTTAAAGTCTATTGTTCCGTCTGGTTTGACTTGAAAGCCTATGGGCGGAGCCTTTATGGATGGTAATTTTTCTTTTTCGACTTGGCTTAAGCCTTCGCCGTATGTGGAAAACATTATTTCCGCATTTTTTTGAATTTTTCTCGCTATTGGTATGCATCTTCCAACGTGACCTAAGCCGATGCCGCATGGCGCAAAGTAAACTTTCATTTGGTTATTTCCCGCCGAGGGGTTTGCACTTAACCTCGCCCTTTGGTTTCTCTTCTTCAAAAATTATGGCTTGGAATTTGTAGATTTTTGTGTCGTTTAGGAGCCAAGCGTCTGGTGGAAGTCCCGCTTTTATGCAGCATTGGCATAGGAATTCTTCTTCGCTCCATCCCCACTCAACTGGGACTTGAGGTAAAAGTAAGCCTTTGAATATGCCTCTTTCAACTATTAATCCGTCTTTTCCAACTTTGATTTTGTTTGGATAGTCGCTTGTTTTTTCCACAGTTATTAGCTGTGGCGGTGTTAGTACGCTTACTTCAAATACAACTTTGTCAAGTTCGTTCAGCGAAAGCGGGTAAAAGCGTGGGTCTTGTGTTGCAGAGCTTATTGCAGAATCGATTACTGCTTCGATTAGTGGCGTTGTGGGGTACGGATATCCTATGCAGCCTCGCAGTTCTTTTTCTCCATTTGTGAGTATGTTTATTGTGACGAATACGCCGCATGGTTGTCTAAGTTTTTCTGGGATGTTTTCTGGAGCTTTTGTTTTGCGTCTTGTTTTTAGGTATTCTTCTACTGCCTCGCGTGCAAGTTTCACTAATAATTTTCCTTCTTCTATGTCTAGTTCAAACGGCAATTTTCCTCTCCACTGAAGACAGCGAATATAAGTGCTTTAGTAAGCCTTCTATGTTGTTAAGGTTAAAACTTTATCGATTCTTCCTTTATTCCGCCCTTTGTTATTAGAAGGAAGTCTATTCCGTCGCCGCTCATCACGTCTCTGCTTATGGCTGACTTTATTGCTCTAACAACCAAATCCTTTGCTTCTTCCATGGTCATGTCATCCTTGTAGCCATCTTCGATTACGCCCATGGCTATTTCCGTTCCAGAACCCACAACAGCATATTTTTCAGATATGAGCGAGCCTAGGATGTCCAAAACGTATATTGATGGGCCTTCTTCATCTATTCCGCCCACAATTGTTTGTGTTATTAGGGGTGCTCTTCTCTGTTCAAAAAGCACGTTTGAAACTAGTTTTGCCGCTGACCTTACGGAAATCGGTCTTCCAGTTTCTAGTGAAAATAGGTTTGCGAAGGCTTCAACTTCTCTAACGAGAATTTGCATGTCCGAGACTAGTCCAGCGCAGGCGGCGCCTATGCGGTCTGTTATTTTGAAAACCTTTTTTCCTCCTTTGCTGACCACTAAAGTGCCGTATGAAACACGTTTTTCAGAGGCTAGTATGACGCCGTCTTTGCATACGACTCCAACTGTTGTTGCGCCTGGAATCCATAGGTATTCGCCTCGTTGTGACTGTCCTTCCATACGGTGTTCACCTTTTCCGTGATATAGTCGGGCAACCTATTAAACTTAATTGTGAAACTGCTGGATTTTTATATCTCAACAGTTTATTAACCTCGAGCTTTCAACATCGTCTTCTATTTCCAATACCACATAGCCTAAATAATTGTCAGCTTTACACTTTAACATTAAAGGCTGAAGTTGAAATGTTGAACCTTTACGTTAAAGAGGTTGAAAGGGTCTGGTTTGGAGCTGCCTTTGAAGGCGAAGAGATTTTTGCCGCAACTTTCGCCTTCAGTAAACAAAATGCTCTGCAAAGTCTTTTGAGAGGCATTCCGTTTAATGTTCCTTTTATACAGTTGGAGGAACCGTCGCATTTTGCCGATGCTGTGGTTTTTGTTTTGAAGAGTGTTTATGACGGTAAGGATGTTCCATTTAACTTCTCTTTAGCGACAAACCATCTGTCAACCTACGCTAGGCGGGTCATTGAGACTACGCTTCTGATTCCAATTGGATATGTGACTTCTTATGGGGCAATTGCTAAAGCAGTGGGTGGAAGTCCGAGGGCTGTTGGCAATGTTATGGCGCGTAATCCTTTTGCGCCTCTTGTTCCATGTCATAGGGTTGTCTGTTCAGACTTTTCTTTAGGCGGTTATGGGGGTGGCTTGAACGTTAAGCTTCAAATTTTGAAGCGGGAAAAGCGAGGCTACGCTTCTGAAAGGGAGGTTTCCCTAAATGGTAAGAAACTGCTTTTGTTTCCAGTTGAGAGTGTTTTGGATAAGGTTAAAGAGGAAAATTTAACTAGTTAGGCAAAAAGCTTGTTTTTCCAGAATTGGCTTTATTTCATCGTCTAGCTTTTGCATGGGTTTTCTGGCGGTTTTGCGTTGTATGTGGTTTGAGTAGCGAAAACTAGGTTTTTGGTTGGAGTATTTTTGGTAGTAGCCCTCTTTTTCAAGCGCACCGTCCATGTAGTCTAAGAACTTTTTTATTTCCTCTTTTGAGGGGTCTCTGTAACCGTTTATGTGGAGAATTGTGGAAGTTGGCAGTCTTGGTCTTGTTGGAGGTTGTTCGTCTGGGTAGCCTATGCAAAGCAGTGTTAATGGTAAAACGCCTTCTGGTAGCTTTAGAATGTTTACAACTTCTTTGTTTGCAAGTGCTGCGCCGAGGAAAACTGAGCAATATCCTAAACATTCCGCCGCGACGGTCATGTTTTCCGCCACAAGAGATGCGTCAATTATACTCATTAGTTTGATGGCGTAGCCTCCTTTCTGGTTAAGGCAGTGGTCTGCGTTCAAATAATCCAATGTTTTGCGTAGTCTTCGGAAGTCTGCGCAGATTACAAAGACAACTGGCACATTTTTCATTCCGCTTGCTCCGCAAACATCCAAAATTTTCTCTTTAACCTTTTCGTCTTTAGCCCATATTATGGAGTATGTTTGGAGGTTGCATGCGCTTGGGGCGCGTTGACCAGCCTCAACAATTCTTTGAATGTGTTCTTCTGGAACTACTTTTGAACGGAATTTTCTGATGCTTTTTCTTTTGAATATTGTTTCTAAAAGTTTTTGTGTGGGTTTTTTCTGCATTTTCTATACCGTTTACGCATTAGCTTCTTGTTGTGATATGTCTTTCGCTTCGTGTTTTTGTGGCTGGTTTATCGTAAATGATAAATGTTTGGTGGATAAACCAGAAAAGCGAGAGGAGTTTGATGGTTAAGCGTGGGCTTTATGTTGGGCGCTTTCAACCTTTCCATCTGGGGCATCTTGGCGCGATAAAGGACATTTTGAAGGAAGTTGACGAGTTAGTCATTGTTATTGGGAGCGCGCAATACAGCCACAACGTGAATAATCCTTTCACCGCGGGCGAAAGGCTTGTTATGATTCGCAAAGCGCTTGAAGAGGCTGGAATACCAGATTCAAAATTTTGGATTGTGCCAGTTCCAGATGTGCACTTGCACATGATGTGGGTCTCCGCTGTGGAGGGTTATACCCCACCGTTTAACGTTGTTTATTCGAATGAGCCCTTGACGCGTAGGCTTTTTATGGAGGCTGGGTATGAAGTGCGAAACATTCCTTTCTATGAGAGGAGGCTTTACTCTTCAACTGAAATTCGTGAAAGAATGCTGAAAAACAAGAGTTGGGAAGAGCTTGTTCCGAAAATTGTGGCGGCGTTCATAAAGGAAATTGATGGCGTTAATAGACTTCGCGATTTGGTTAAAAGCGATAAGGTTTGATTAGGATTTTCATGTATTTTTGGTTTGGAAAAGAGCCAATAGTGACCTACCCCCTCTAGGTTTTTGCTGTTAACGGTATAGTGTGATTTTGTCTCCTGTTTTTGCTTTGAATTTTTCAGCGGCGTTGCCTTGGTTTATGGCTATTTCTAGGAAATTGTGGCTTCCTATTATGGCTAGTGGCTGTTTCGGCGGGGTTTCCGCGTAGGCTTTGCATAGCTTCAGCTTCAACAATCGATTTTTGAGTTTAACATTGACCGTGCCGCTTGTGCCCATTAGCTTAAGTTCTTTCTCCTCGAAATTTGTTATTATGTTTCCAAAGCTATCCACATGCAAAACTTCGCCTATGACTGCATTCTTCTTTTTGACAAGTTTGGAGAATTCTGGAACTACAATATCCTCAACTTCTGGTCCAAGCTCTGATGGAGAAACACCGTTTGCTATGTGGGCTGCTGCTGGGGCGAAAATGTCTCTTCCATGGAACGTGTTAGATACGTGTGGCAACATGAAATTGCGATTCGAAATTTCATACACATGCCTTATTCTTTGGGCTTTTGCGGCTAAAGCCGAAACACCGTTGTCTGGTCCAATAAAGAAATCCTTTTCAGTTTCTATAAGCAGCGGTCGCCTTTTTGTTCCAACGCCTGGGTCTACGACTGCCACATGTATTGTGCCTTTTGGAAAGTATGGTGTTGCGCATGCTAAGGTGTAAGCGCCCATTCTCACGTTGAACTTCTCTATTTGGTGGGTTATGTCTATTATCTGCGCGTTTGGGCATATGCTCAAAATCACAGCTTTCATTTCCGCTACATAAGGGTCTTTTAACCCGAAGTCTGTTGTTAGAGTGATTATTGGGTTTTTCAAGGCTGTTCCCAAACCTTATTTTATGTTCTAAACTGGCAAAGATAATGCTATCCCTTTATAAACTCAAAATTACAAGTCGCATAAATAAAATGTGGAGTGCGAACATGCGGTCGCAAAGGCTAAAGGCATATGACTTGGCTTTGCTTGCAGCTTTTGCAGCGTTATACGCGTTGCTCTCTTTTTTGCCTCTCTCCCAAGTTGTCGGCTTATTCAGTAGAGCCATAACCGCCGCAAACATAATTGCGCCAGTGGTTGGCTTCGTTCTCGGCGCGTATTTGGGCGCTCTATCCACGTTGTTTGGTGGGGTAATTGCAATATTTTTTAGTCCATATTTTTCTCCGATGGGACTTGCCGCTGGCGTAGTCACGGCATTATGTGCTGGCTTATTATACTCCAATAGAAGGTTTGAATGCGCATTCATCTACTTCTCTCTGCTTTTCATGTTTGGTTTTTACCCGCTCATCGGTCCAGTTTGGCTTCACCCGCCGTTGCTGTGGTTTCAAATAATCGTTTTCATAATCTTAGTTTCGCCAATTCAATCTTTAGCGCTTAAAAACCTAAATTCAAAGGCCAGCACAAAAGCCCTTTTTGGATTTTTCATAACCTTTTTAACAGCAACTTTGGCAGGACAAATTGCGGGTTCATTAGTGTTTGAGTTTATATCGTGGCCTGTAACTGCAACTGTGGATGTTCTGAGAGGATATTGGCAAATTGTAACCTTTGTTTATCCAGTTGAGCGTACGCTTATTGCGTTTGGCGCTGCTTTGCTAGGGTTGCCAGTGCATAGAATCCTAGTCTCTCTTAAAAGTAGAGACTCGGTTGGTTAATGCACTTTGAGACTTCCCATGAAAAGGCACTCTTCAAGTGGCATCATCATGTCCTTTGACCCGTAACTTTTGTCTTCAAACTCTACTGGCGCGTTTCTAACCAAAACTATCGGTGTTTTCTCCGCTGACTCGCCCATCAGCAAGTGCGCGGCGCAAGCCAAGTCATCTGCAACTGCGTTTTGGGTGATGGTTATTGGTTTTCCGTAAATGTCCTTATCTTTTCTGTAATCTTTAATTGGCTTAAACCCAGAAACAGCTAACGCAAGACCCACAGTACCCTTTCTAAGCGGTGTTAAGCCACTGTCTATTATTAACACGGCGATGCGTTTGCCCGTTTTTTGCCTTATTTCCACTCTAATCTGTTCTGCCCACTTCTGAGGGTCTTTGGGCCACAATGCGACGTAACCTTTAGGCGCGTTTTTGTTGTCTATTCCAGCGTTTGCCGTCAAAATTCCATCTTTAAGCGTTAAAACAGCCCGTTTTACGCCGCCGTAGATTTCGTCTGCTTCGCGTAAAATTAGCTCTGCAAGTTCTGGCTGCAGCGAATATTTTTCTGCAAGTTCGCGCGCATCCGCTGAAGGTTTTACATCCGCGAGCCTTGCCATGCGTCCTTGAGCGTAAGCCAGAATCTTCGAAGTTAAAACTACAATGTCATTGTTTTGTAACTGTAAATTCTGTTTTTTAGCAGATTCGAGAATAACTTCGGCAAGGTTGTCGCCAACCTTCACTGTTTCCGTTTTTATTGCGTAAAGTTCCATTTTTATCCTCCGTGAATGACTGGTATGAGCACAACCTCGTCGCCGTCAACCAGAATAGTGTCTAAACCCTTTAGGACGCTGATTTCTTTGCCGTTAACAAGTATTAATGCATTCGGTCTAGGGTCTTCAAGTTCTGGGTCAATGAGCGTCTTCTTTAACCTCTTTTCTTTTTCCACAATTTTCCACAACGCTTCCCGTAACGAAATAGCCTTCCTAACGCGTAATGTTCGTTTTTCCTTTCCAGAAAGGCTTCGAAACGCGCCAACAAATTTGAACGTTACAGTCACTCCGCTTTCCTCCAAATCTATACTACAAGACTATTATCACTGAAATGTCGTTGACGTTTGTTCTAGTGGGTCCAGTGAAAATCAAATCGCCAAGTTTTTCGAAAAATCGGTAAGAATCGTTTTCGGCGAGAAACTTTTCTGGGTTAAGTCCCATACTATGTGCCTTCGCTATGGTTTTTCCATCGACAACTGCTCCAGCAGCGTCTGTTGGACCGTCAACTCCATCCGTGCTCAGTGAGGCTATTACGGCGCCTTCTATTTCGCTTAGCTTCTTTGCGGCTGATAAAGCGATTTCTTGGTTTCTTCCACCCAAACCTTTGCCTACAACAGTAACCGTTGTTTCTCCACCAGCTATTATGCCAGCTGGCTTCGCAACTGGGTTACCGCTTTTTGCGATTTCGTTGGCTATGGCGGACAGCATTGTTCCAACGTGTCGAGCTTCTCCTTCTAATGTTGCCGTTAGCAAGAGCGTGTTTAACCCTTGAGATGCGAGGTATTCTTTGGCTTTTTGGCTTGCAAGCCTATTGTTTCCAACGATAATGTTGAAGACCTTTTTGAAAGCTTCGTCGCCTTTCTTTGGTGTTTCTGGAATGACTCCTCTTTCTCCGTCGGTTAGAACTTTGCGTATGGATTCTGGAGCTTTTTCCCAGAGGTTATACTTTTTTAGGACGTTTATTGCGTCTGTGAACGTCGTCGAATCTGGAACTGTTGGTCCAGACGCTATAGAATCTAATGGGTCGCCGACAACGTCCGACAAGATTAGGTTTATTATTGTTGCTGGGTAAGCCTTTTTCGCAAGCCATCCGCCCTTAAAACTCGAAATGTGCTTACGCACAGTGTTAATCTCATTTATCGTTGCGCCACACTTCAACAAGGCATCGGTTATTTCCCGCTTATCCGCCAATGAAACTCCATCTCGCGGCATTGGCATGAGACTTGACCCACCGCCAGAAATCAGACATATAATCAAGTCTTTTTCGTCAGCGTTTTCGGCTATTTCTAGCATTTGCCTTGTTCCTTCAACACCCTTCTCGTCTGGAATTGGGTGGCTTGCGCCATGGATTTTGACAATTCGCGTTTTGCTTTTGCTGTTGTGTGGAACGTTTACGATGCCATCTTTAATGCGGTTGCCCAAAAGCTTTTCAAGCGCTTCAGCCATTGAGCCGCTTGCCTTTCCGCCGCCTATAACGTACACGTTTCTAAACTCGTTTAGGTTGAATGAATAGTTTTCAACGTGAAGTGTCGAGTTTTTTAGGGAAACCTTCGACCATATTATCTGTTTGGGGTCAGCTGCGTTTAGCGCCTCTTCAAGGCTTTTTAGAGCTAATGCTCTAGCCTTCTTGTCAAACTCTTTTTCGCCGTTTTGGATAAGCTCCTCCATATTCCTTATTTTTATCATTTCCGATAGCCCATTATCGATTTAGCATTCTGTGTTGCGTAAGTGTAATAAACAGCTCACTAATAAAAGAATTCACAAAATTTAATCGGTGAACGCCCATGCCTAAACCAAAAGTTTATGTCACACGGGAACTTCCAGAAAGAGGCCTAAAAATAATTAAGGCGCATTTTGACGCTGAAGTTTGGCCGGAATATGCTCCACCGCCCAAAAAAGTGATTATCGAGAAAGTTAGGAATGTTGATGCTCTTGTTTCGCTTTTGTCGGACAAGATTGACGCAGAAGTTTTTGATGCCGCGCCGAAACTAAAGATAGTTTCTCAGATGGCTGTTGGCTTCGACAACATCGACATACAAGAGGCTACCAAGCGGGGCATATACGTGACTAACACGCCTGAAGTTTTAACCGACACCACGGCTGATTTTGCTTGGGCTTTGCTCATGGCCGTTGCGAGACGTGTTGTTGAGGCTGACAAATACGTGCGCACTGGACAATGGAAGGTTGGGTGGCATCCAAGCATGTTCTTGGGTAGAGATGTCCACGGCGCCACTATAGGAATTGTTGGTGCTGGGCGTATTGGATATGCTGTTGCGAAGAGGGCTAAGGGCTTTAACATGAAAATCCTATATTACGATGTTATACCAAGACCAGAAATGGAGAAGGAGCTAGGAGCAAAACGCGTCGATTTAGACACGCTTTTGAGGGAATCAGACTTCGTCAGCATTCACGTTCCTCTCATGAAAGAAACATACCGCCTAATAAGCGCGGAAAAGCTTAAGCTCATGAAGAAAACAGCCTACCTAATCAACAACGCTCGTGGACCAATCGTTGACGAAAAAGCCTTATACGAAGCGTTAAAAGAGGGTAGAATCGCTGGCGCTGGGCTTGACGTTTTTGAGCAGGAGCCGACGCCAGTTGATAATCCGCTTTTGAAACTTGACAACGTTGTTGTCGCCCCTCACATTTCAAGTGCAAGCTATGAAACGAGGAGCAGAATGGCTGAGATGGTTGCTGAAAATCTTGTGGCGTTCTTTGAGGGTAAAACTCCACCGAACCTTGTTAACCCAGACGTCATGAAAATTCGCCCATTAAAAAAACTTTTTTGACATGAGTTTAGCTTTTGTTGCACTGCAATCGTTAAATACTTCCTTCTTTTTTACCTTTAACCTTCTACATGATTAAAAGGTGGTTTGTGTGCGCTCTATCTTCGCGAAAAGGATGGATGCCCTAGGAACGGAAACAGCCTTCGAAGTTCTTGCAAAAGCCAAGGCATTAGAAAAACAAGGAAAAGAAATTATCCATTTAGAGATAGGCGAGCCAGACTTTGACACTCCGAAGAACATAAAAGAGGCTGCTGTTAAAGCGCTTTATTCTGGTTACACGCATTATGTTCCAGCCGCTGGAATTCCAGAACTGCGCGAAGCAATAGCCGAATACATTTCTAAAACTAGGCGTATCGCAGTTGACCCCGAAGAAGTTGTTGTAACGCCAGGGGCAAAGCCAATTATGTGTTTCAGCATCCTCGCATGCGTGAACGAAGGCGAAGAGGTTATGTATCCCAACCCAGGCTTTCCAATTTACGAGTCTCTGATAAATTTTGTTGGAGCCAAACCCGTGCCGCTGCCGCTATTGGAGAAGAACGATTTTAGGCTTGACCATGAAGATTTTAAGAAGAAGCTAACGAAGAAAACTAAAATGATTATTTTGAACTCGCCTGAAAACCCAACAGGCGGAGTTCTAACCAGAGAAGATTTGAAACTCATAGCCGACTGTATCGCTAATAGGGATGACATTCTTGTCCTTTCAGACGAAATTTACAGCAGAATAATCTATGAGGGCGAACACGAAAGCATTGCGTCGCTTCCAGGAATGAAAGAGAAAACCATAATCTTGGATGGTTTTTCCAAAACCTACGCCATGACTGGCTGGAGACTTGGCTACGGCGTAATGCGCAAAGACGTAGCCCAAAAGGTTACCCAACTCATGATTAACTCAAACTCGTGCACATGTGCCTTCATACAAGTGGCTGGTGTTGAAGCCCTAAAGGGACCACAAGACGATGTTGAAAAGATGGTTGCTGAATTCAGAAGGCGCAGAGAAGTCATAGTTTCTGGACTGAACCAGATTAAGGGTATAACGTGTAAGAAGCCCCGTGGAGCCTTCTATGTCTTTCCGAACATTACTGGAACTGGGATGAACTGCCGTGAATTTGGAGACCGCTTGCTTAAAGAGGCTGGTGTCGCGGTTCTGCCTGGCACATCTTTTGGAAAGTATGGTGAGGGCTACTTGCGTTTGTCCTTTGCTAATTCCGTTGAGAACATTAAGAAGGCCTTGGACAGAATAGCGAATTTCGTCAAAAACAAGTAACAAGTGTTAATCTTCTATTTTTTCTCCAGTCATTGTTTCTACGATGTCTGATGCTGCTTGGATTAGGCTGTCCGCTCTTTTTATTGCTTTTTCTCCGTCGACTTCTTCCATCTGCGTCAGCTGTTGCATCATTTCTTCCATTCCTATTAGAAAGCGCAAAAATGGGTCTTCGGTTGGTTTTGCTCCTTCCACAGTTTCTCTTACGACTATTTCTATGAATGCTGGTTCTCCTAGGCTGTAGTATATCGCGTTGCGAGCCTTCCTAATTGCTTCAACAACGAGGCTTGGCGCCATGTAAGGCATTTTCCTAGCGGCTTCAAGTTCTGCTTTGGCTTCACGTAGGTACCTAAGCGCCCATCCCTTTCTGTAAGCATCCATCATCTTGCCTTTCCTCTTTTTGTTATCCTAAAATTTGGATTTGTGTTTTAATAATGTTACTCGCCCTTCTCTCCTTCCTGATTTGATGGCGATGCCATTGTCATTCCTGCAAGGGCATGTGTAATGTAACCTGCAATCTGGTTTCTGACTTTAACCGTAGCTCCTTGTGTGAGCATACTTACCACGCGTTTGTTATGTTCAAAATCATTTGAGAACCTATCTGGGAAACGTCTAAGGAGCTCGTTGGCTATGCGTTTAATTTGTTCTGTGCGGACACTTCCCAATTTTTTGTTTCCCCCCGAGTAGACAATGGTTTATTTTTCCTCCAGCCGTTTAGGGTATGCTAATGTAACCCTTTCATAAACAATAAGACTAATTTAACTTTACTCATTTTGTTGGCGTTCTCGCTGATTGCAGTGGCTTTAGCGAAGAAAAAACCATTTAGAAACTAATATCCCCATTTTACTTTATGCAACTTAATAGGTTACTTTTAGCCTTACTCCGAAAAATTCTGTAAAATTCTTTGCTATCTGCTCCGCGACCTCCTCGACGCTTAACCCTTTTACTTTCGCTATCGCCTCAACAACCATCGGTATAAATGCCGGAGTTGTTCTCTTTCCATTGAAGGGTTGCCTAAAATATCTTACAGGACCATCCGTCTCTGTTAGCAGGTTCGTTAGCGGTGTTCGCTTTACAACTTCTTGTATACCATTAGAATAAGTTGCAGGTGGGCCTTCCGTGATGTAGTATCCATTTTTTATGGCTTTTGTTAGTGCGCTTATCGGGTTGCTGAACCAATGGAGCAACACTTTGTTGAGGCTGTATGAAGGCAGCATTTCAACAATCTGTGCGGTTGTGCCTCGCGAATGAATAATGACTGGCAAATTAAGCTTTTCAGCCAAATGTAGCATTTCTTCAAAGACCCTTAGCTGTTTGTCCCATATCTTTTCGTATTTCGCATCTAACCCCACTTCTCCAATTGCGATAACTGCTTTGTTCGTTCTTTGTTCTGAAATTAACTTTATTGTTTCTTGAAGTTCCCTATCCGTTAAAGCTTGTACGTTCCACGGGTGGATTCCCAAAACCGCGTAAACAATCCCGCCATATTTTTCAGCCAGTTTTAGGCTTTCAACACTTGTCTTTAAATCCATCGAGTTTGAAACTAAAGCGGCAATGTTAGCGTTTTTTGCTTCAGTGATAATTTCGTCTACGCATTCGGCGTACTCTTCGTCTGATAAATGAATATGTGCGTCAATGAACTTCATAGCAACGTCCTCTTTAAACGTTCATTACATAACCATGTATGCTTTTATAATTTACCTTCCAGTAGAACGGAAATCTGATGGGAGAACAAGGAATTTTATGAAGTATAGTCAACAATAAAGGTTAAATATCGATTTAAACAGAAAAAGAGGCTACGGAGGAGTCTTTATGGCTGATTTAGAGTTAGCTGTTGCTCCTATGCATAGAATATGCAAGAAAGCTGGGGCAGATAGAGTAAGCGAAGCAGCAGCGAAAGAGCTTGCTAAAGCTTTGGAAGAGGTTGGAATAAAAATCGCCAAAGAGGCGCTTGATTTTGCGATGCACGCTGGAAGAAAGACCATAAAGGCAGAAGATATTGAAATTGCAGCGAAAAAAGTCATGGGTAGGTAAAGACGGTTTCCCATAATTTTCCCCTTCTTTTTCGCAGTTTGGCGCTTTCAGATTTTCTGTGAATAGTCCCATAAGAACTGGAAGTACTCTCTGGCAAAGCGGACAAGTCCAGCGTGGTTGCTCCATATAACTAGGCTAGGCTTTTCCTCACCGAGAAACAGCATAGCCTCTTTTCCATCAACAATTATGCCTCCACCGAACATTTGGTCTCTAGCGCGCAACTCCAAAAAGCGTGTTATTTTTCTAAGCTTTCCATCCACAATTTTCTCTGAAACCATAACTTTCACTTCAACATTAGGTTTTTTCAGCAGTTCTTGGAAAAGCGTAACTGATGACGCAATCATGTTTTTTGCGAACTCTGGAACTGCAACCATTACTTCTTTGTTTGCCCTTCGCACTGTTTCTTCAAGTTTTGCCATTATTGCCTTTTGCCCGTGCAATATTAGTATGTCAGGACGTTCGACAAGTTCTTGCCGTTCATACAGCAGTTGCAGTTCACTGGCAATTTTTTGTTCCCAAAACTTGTATTTCTCTTCAAACACGAGTTTAGCGTTTGCTACTGCGTCAAGTGGAGCCACCGCGTGGTATTTTATCGGTCGTGTTTCGGTTTTCTTTATCCAGCCTTTGTCCCTAAGCGAGTTTAACACTTCGTAGATTTTTGAGTATGGCACTTTCGCTTTTCTGCTTATTTCCATGGCTGTCATTTGTCCGCTTTCCAAAACAGCCAAGTAAGCGTCAATTTCGTAGGTGTTCAGCCCAATCTCTCGCAGAACCTCTTTTGTTTCTTCGCTTACTGGCAACGTGTTTCCCCTTAATCACCTTATGAAAAGTTTGGAAACCCTTATTATATCCTACCCTTTTCTACAAACTTCAATTGGTTTCGTGATGCGTGAAAAACATGCAAGTAATAAAAGATACGAAGAGCATTTGTCCCGAATGCTTAAAGGTTATAGACGCTACAATATTTGAGGATGGCGGAAAGGTTTACATAAAAAAGACGTGTCCAGAACACGGCTTTTTCCAAGACATTTACTGGTCTGATTACGAACAGTATCTGCGCGCTGAGAAACTTAGATATGACGGTGATGGTTTAGGAAATCCACACACAAAAACAGTTAACGGCTGTCCATACGACTGTGGAATATGCCCGCAACACAAGTCACACACAGCCCTAGCCATAATCGACATCACAAACAGATGTAACCTAAAATGTCCAGTGTGCTTCGCGAACGCCGCAGCCGCTGGATACGTTTACGAACCGACTAAAGAGGAAATTCGTGGAATGCTTGAGAACCTCCGCAAAAACGACCCCGTACCTGCCACCGCCTTACAGTTTTCTGGTGGCGAACCAACTGTTCGTAACGATTTGTTCGAGCTTATTCGAATGGCAAAGGAGCTTGGCTTCCGCCACGTTGAAGTTAATACGAATGGGCTTCGACTTGCCCAAAGCGTTGAATATTGCAAGGGATTGAAAGAAGCTGGAATGAGCACCGTTTACTTGCAGTTTGATGGTTTAACGTCAGACGTTTACAAGTTCATCCGTGGAATAGACCTTTTAGACGTTAAGATGAAGGCGATTGAAAACTGCCGAAAAGCCGGAATCAGCAGCATAGTCCTTGTTGTCACGTTGATTAAGGGCGTAAACGACAGTCAACTCGGCGACATAATACGTTTTGCAGTTAAAAACTTCGATGTTGTGCGCTGCATAAACGTTCAACCAGTGTCCCTCTGTGGAAGGATTCCGCAAACTGAACGCGACAAAATGCGCATCACAATCCCAGACTTCATGCGCCTAGTACAGGAACAAACAGACGGCAAAATCAAAGTTTCAGACTTCTACCCAGTACCGACAGTCGTGCCAGTTTCAAAAGCTGTTGGAGCGCTCAAAGACAAACGGTATGTGGAGTTCACGGCGCATCCCCACTGCGGAATGGCAACATACCTCTTCGTAGAAAAGGGCGAAATCATCCCAATAACACGTTATGGAAACGTGGAAAAATTCATCGAAACAATGAAGAAAATATATGATGACGCTTCTAAGGGAAGCAAAAACAAGGCGAAACTGCGCTTGGTCGGCGCCTTGCGGCACATCAAATTCAGTTTCCTAAGGAAATACGTTTGGGGTGTACTAAAAGAAGGAAGCTACGAGGCGCTGGGTAAGCTTCAGCGAAAATCCATACTGCTTTCTGCTATGCACTTTATGGACCCCTACAACTTCGACCTAGAACGCGTACAAAGATGCGTTATCCACTATGCTGTACCAGATGGGCGCATAATACCTTTCTGTACAATGAACTCTATACATAGGGCTGAAGTAGAAAAGAAGCTTGGAATGTCAATAAAAGAGTGGCAGAATAGGCACAAGGTTGAAGTTACACAATACGCCTAGGATGAGAAAACCATAAAAACAGCGAGAAGACTTTCTCCTAATGGAAGCTGAAAACTATGGGTGGAAAAAAGAAGCTTAGCCTAAAGCAAATGGAGCGCATGCAAGCCAGGAAGGATGAAGAGGAAAAAGAAAAGAAGAAAAAGGAAAAGGCAGCGGCAGCCCCGTCAAAAGATAAACGTGCTTCAGATATCATTCCTCCAGACCCAAAAAACGAGAAGATAATAGGCGAATTGAAAAAGATGCCAGTCTTAACTCCGTACGCGGTTGCCACACGTTTCAACATAAGAATAAGCGCAGCGAAGGACTTTCTGGAGCAGCTTGAGGAAAACGGCTTAGTGCAACTCGTCTCTGGAAACCACGACATCAAAATATACAAGCCAGTGGACTAGGTTTATAAGTTGGAGTTTCCAAAACGCGTCTACACGTATGACGAAGTCAAAAGGGCTAAAGAGTTAATCGATAAAGGCTACAAGCACCGTTTAACAACACGCGGCAGCCAAGCCTTCAAACAAAAAGTCAAGGAAGCACTCAAACTTGTCAAAACCGCTGGCTACTACGATTTTTTGAGAACATACATCCACTACATAATCGAAATTGACGGCTTAACCCAACTGAGGGAATCCGAAGCCGCAATATGGGCTAACAAGTATGCCGTAGAAAATCCAGTTGACGCGGCAAGCCTTTTTGTGCAAAAGGCAAACCACATGAAAGAGTATCTTGAAAGCAAACTCTATTATGGAGGCAAGGCTGAAAAGCGCTCTGTTGAAAAACGCATAGAATTCCTGGAAGCCTTAAAAAGGAAAAGCAAAAGCGAAAAAGTAAAAGAAGAGTGCGAAAGACTTCTGAAACTCTGGAGCGAAAGCTCACTAGTTTACTAGTTCAACTCGAATTTTTGTTCCGCTCTTAACCTTGCTGAAAAGTTCAAGGTTACTCGTAACTTTTCCAAGAATGTTAACTGGACTGTAGGGCTGAGATTCCCCGTAAAAAATGCATATGGCGCTGCCCATCGGCCAGAAGGCTATTGTACCCTTTTCAACGGTTCCTTTAGCTTTTTCTTCTCCCATCTTCACTGGAGTTTCAAAGTAGACTTCCTCTTTCCATAGGGCTGCTCTTCCCTCTAGTGGTAGCTTCCTAACTATCATGTCCACTGTTCTAGGCGACAAGAAACGCACTAGCTCGCCCTCCGCCTCGCCCAACCCTTCAATTACAAACTTTATTTTTATCCTCGAAATTGCTTTTTCTTCATTACTCATTGCTTCTTACTCCTTTGAAGGAAATCATTTAACGCTTGTTCAAGCGAGACTGGTCCCAGAACTTGCAGTTCATACTTCACCCTAACGGTTGGCTTGCTTATGGTGGTTACTCTCCTAAGGTCTATGGGTGTCCCGATGACCACGACGTCGCATGGTGTTCGCTCTATAGTTTCCTTCAGTTCAGCTATTTGTTTTTCGCCGTAACCAAGAGCTGGAAGAATTCCACCAAGATGCGCGTATTTCTCGTAAGCCTCTTTTATTGAACCTACAGCGTAAGGCTTTGGATTAACAATTTCGCTTGCACCAATCCTCTGCGTAACGATTGTCGCTGCTCCATACGGCATGTCACCGTGCGTCAACGTGGGGCCATCCTCAATAACTAGCGCTCTTTTACCCTTAACCAGCTCTGGCCTATCAATTGTTATCGGCGAAGCAGCGTCCAAAACTACCGCTTTTGGGTTAACCATTTTAATGTTTTCTTTTACACGGTTCACGTTTTGCGGGTCCGCAGTGTCCACCTTATTTACAATAATAAGGTTTGCCATTCGAAGATTTGCCTCTCCTGGATGATAAGCAACTTCGTGTCCAGGGCGGTGCGGGTCAACCACAACTATGTGTAGGTCTGGCTTATAGAATGGTAGGTCATTGTTGCCTCCATCCCAAACTATAACGTCTGCCTCCTTTTCTGCCTCGCGCAAAATCTTTTCGTAGTCAACACCAGCATAGACAATTATTCCGTTGTCAATGTGTGGTTCATATTCCTCTCTTTCCTCAATCGTGCAATTATGCTTGTCCAAATCTTCATATGAAGCAAAACGTTGACATACTTGCCTTCTGAGGTCGCCGTATGGCATTGGATGGCGAATTACAACAACCCTTAAGCCCTTATTTTTCAAGATTTTCGCAACTTGCCTTGAGGTTTGGCTTTTTCCAGAACCCGTCCTGACGGCGCCGACAGACACGACTGGAACCTTGGACTCCAACATTGTTGTTTTCGGTCCCATTAGGCGGAAATCTGCCCCGTAGGACAATGCTATTGAAGCCTTATGCATCACGTACTCATGTGACACGTCGCTGTATGCAAAGATAACCTCGTCAACGTTATACTCCCTTATTAAAGCTGGCAGTTTTTCTTCTGGATAAATTGGTATCCCTTTGGGGTATTTTGGTCCTGCAAGTTCGGATGGGTATACTCTGCCTTCTATGCCTGGAATCTGCGTGGCAGTGAAGGCGACAACTTCGTATGCGTCGTTGTTTCTGAAGTAGACGTTAAAGTTGTGGAAGTCTCTGCCCGCTGCGCCCATTATAATAACTTTCTTTTTCATAAGCGGTTCCCCTTTAAAACGGTGAGGGTTTAATACTACGCTTTTCATTCCATATAAACCTTAACGTGGCAGTGCTACCCCAGTAAATGGTGAACAGTTTCACCTATAAAGTCCAGCTGTTCCGATGTTACGCCTGGATGAACTGGCAGTGAGAAAACTTGTTCAGCTGCTTTTTCTGTTTGGGGAAGCCTTTGCCTAACGAATTTTTTATAGAATGGCATTAGGTGTACGGGATTTGAGTAGTAAACTTCTGCGCCTATGCCTTTGCGCTTTAATTCTGCCACAAGCTTGTCTCTTTTCGCTCTTTTTGCTTTGTTCAGCCTAACGGTAAATAGGTACCAGCTGTGCTTGTATCCTTTTGGTTCATCTGGCAACTGTAACTTCTCTGCCTTTTCTAGTTTTTCTTTTAGTTTATTCGCGTTTTTTCTTCTTTTTTCCAGAAATTCTGGCAACCTTTTAAGTTGAACATAGCCTATTGCTGCTTCAATTTCTGGCATGCGGTAATTGTAACCAAGCATTACGGACATGTATTTTTCCACTTCGCCGTGGCTTCTCATTAAACGGATTTTATTGGCTAACTCATCATCGTTAGTTGTTATCATTCCCCCTTCGCCAGTTGTCATGTTCTTGCTTGCATAAAAACTCCAACAAGCAGCGTCAGCGAATGTTCCAGGCGGTTTTCCCATATATGATGCGCCGTGAGCTTGGGCGGCGTCTTCAATTATTTTTAGTCCGTGCTTGTCAGCTACTTCCTTTATTGGTTTCATGTCCGATGGCAAACCGTAAAGGTCAACTGGCACTATTGCTTTAGTCTTTTTTGTTATTGCTTTCTCTATTTCTTCTGCGTAGATGTTGTATGTTTTTGGGTTTATGTCCACGAACACTGGCTTGGCTCTTAATGCAGCTATTACTTCGGCTGTCGCCACGAAAGTGAAACTTGGCACTATAACCTCGTCGCCTGGTTTTACGCCTGCAGCGGCAACTGCCAAGTGTAGGGCTGCTGTTCCAGAGTTTACGGCGATTGCATGTTTTGCTTTCACAAATTCTGCGTAGGCTTTTTCAAATCTTGAGACCATTGGTCCAGCGCCTAGTCCATGTGTTAGAATTCCACTTTCGAGAACCTTTACGACGGCTTCTACTTCCTCTTTTCCTATTTGTGGAGCATTAATTGGAATCATGGAATCGCCTTTTCAAAAGCCTAATGTGGTTTTCTATGTTAAATAATTTCTTTCAATTATACTGGCAAAGACGTGAAAAATTTAGGGTTTTAAGTTGCTGTTTATGCTTTTAACTCTGTTTAGGAAATCGCCAATCTCCTTTTCCACTTCTTCCCTACGTTTTGATAGAAAATTTAATTCTTCAATTATCTCCTCTAACCATTCTTTTATGGCGAGTTTGCATTCTTCCTCCGTCATTTTTTCAAGGTATTTTGAAACATCTTGCGGCTTGTCCTTTTTCAGCAAAGTCAATGGGTAATTTATTTGCTGAAATTTTGAAAATGGAAAGAAATGTCTGGTTGAACGTGGCTTCATTAGGCGTCCGCTGATTCCAGCCGAGATAACATTTTCAATTGGTATTTCCGCTTCTTGGTCGAAGAAGTACCGATGGATTCTCCTTCTTCCAACGCGTATTCCTGAATTTTTGCTTGCGTCGACAAGTATTACTGGTATCAGCGTGTAGCCCATGTTTTTGAGGACGAGCCAGCGGTGCATTCCATCCAATATTACAAGTGTTTTTTCGTCTGCTATTATTGGATATTTTATAACACCGTCTTTGGTTATCTCTTGCTTAAGAATCTCCAAGTAAAGTGGTGAACCTTTTTCGTGCGGCTTCAACTCGTCTATGGGCAGTATAACCACTTTAAAGTTCGCCTTTTTCTCCAACGCAGTTGTTGTCAACCATTTCACCGTTAACGTTTGAAAACTGGGACTTCGATTTTTTCTGGTTCGTAATCTACGAGTTTGCCTGAGAGGAACTGCTCGTACGCTGACAAGTCGAGCAATCCGTGTCCACTGTAGTTCATGGCTATAATCTTTTTCTCATTTGCTCGTTTGCAGTTCAGCGCTTCGTCTATGACGAATTTTAGGCTGTGCGCTGTTTCTGGAGCTATTATTAAGCCTTCTGTCTGTGCCAAAATTTGGGCTGCTTGGAAAATCTCGGTTTGACTGTAGGCTATTGAACGCATATACCCTTTATGGATTAGGTAGGATATTAGCGGCGCCATGCCGTGGTATCGTAAGCCTCCAGCGTGGATTGGTGGACAAGCGTAGCCATGACCGATTGTTAACATTTTAAGTAGTGGTGTCATCTCGCCAGTATCGCCAAAATCATATGTGTAAACGCCTTTTGTGGTGTGTGGAACTGCTTTTGATTCGCATGCAACGAATTCTGTTTCTGTTTTGCCTTTAAGCTTGTCCATCATGAATGGGAAACAGAAACCAGCGTAGTTTGAGCCACCTCCTATGCAACCGCAAACAACGTCTGGATACTCGCCTATAAGCGCAAACTGTTTTTTTGCTTCTAATCCTATTATTGTTTGGTGCATCAACACGTGGTTGAGCACCGAACCCAAAGAATACCGCGTATCCTCGTTTGTTAACGTGTCTTCGATAGCCTCGGTTATGGCTATGCCAAGTGTTCCTGGATGGTTTGGGTTTTCTTTAAGGAGTTTTCTTCCGAAGTTTGTTTGGTCGCTTGGTGACGGAAACATTTCTGCGCCATAGACTTGCGCTATTATTCTTCTTCCTGGTTTTTGCTGGTAGCTTGCTCGAACCATGTATATGCGGCATTTTAAGCCAAAAATTGTGCATGAAAAGGCTAATGCTGTGCCCCACTGTCCAGCTCCAGTCTCTGTTACGAGTTTCTTTATTCCTTGCGCCTTGTTATAGTATGCTTGTGCGAGCGCCGTGTTTGTTTTGTGGCTTCCAGTTGGGCTGAAGTTTTCGCATTTGAAGTATATGTGCGCTGGCGTCTTCAAGTATTTTTCAAGTCTTCTTGCGCGATACAGCGGTGTTGGTCTCGGAAGCCTTAGATAGGCATCTAAAACTTCTTCTGGTATTTTTATGAAGCGTTCTGTTGAAGCCTCCTGTCTTATTAGTTCTTTTGCGAATATTCTTTCTAAGACTTGCGGGCTTATTGGTTGCATTGTTGTTGGGTCTAATGGTGGCGGCAAGGGTTCTGGCAAATCTGCTTGTATGTTGTACCATTGTTCTGGGATTTCGTCTGGGTTTAGTGGGATGAAACATTCTTTTGTGTTGCTCTTCATTTTTTCAGCTCCTACGTGTACTTTTTTGTTCTTTTATGTACGTTAGCATACATTTGAGCACACGAACGTATTTATACTTTATTGCACAAAAAAGTACATGAAGGAAATCGGAACATGTGGAGCACCATCAAAAAATACCTCGAAAATCACCCAGAAAGACTAAAGGTTGCCCGCGTCCTCGTAGAAAATGGCTTAAGCGTGAGAAACACGAAGATATTCCTCAACGAAATTGAGATTCCGCCAATCCGTGTGGCGCGGGTTGCTGGCGTAGATAGGCGAACAGTAAACGAAACTTTGAAGGCTATCAACGCAAACCGTGAGCTTCGCCAAATTTTTGAGGGGTTGCGAAACGCGGGGCATTCCCTAAAAGAAATTGCAAAACACCTAAACTTCGGAGTCTTGGAAATAACGCCAGTAGACGCAAGAACACCTGGCATACTGGCTAATTCAGCCCTAATATTGGCTGAGTATGGTTTGAGCATTCGTCAAGCAATTGTAGATGACCCTGAACTTTCTCCAGAACCGAAGCTTACGTTAATAGTTGAGAAGAAAATTCCAGGCGAGCTTATTCCCAAGTTTTTGAAGGTTAATGGCGTAGCCAAAGTGTCAGTTTACTAGAACAATAGCCTATGGGATGTTAAGGTTGTCAAAATAGATTATTATCCACTCTTCTCCTCTCTGTTCGACGCGCATGGTAACGTTGTCTCCGCTTTTCGTTGCCATTAACTCGTTCCACTGTGTTGTTTGCAAGTCTTTTGGTGTTGCTTTAACCCACCGATAAGTTTCGTTGTACAATAGTAAGACTATGTGTGTTGTTCCGTCCGCAACGTACTCGTATTTATCGCGGACAGTCTCGTTAAGTTCGACATATGTTACGGCGCCGAAAAGCTTTATGAAATCTAGGCGTGTTTTGCTCACTAGTTGTGTACTCGTTAATCCTTCAGTCATCATGTTTATTACCACTTTGCTTGTCTCCAAAGCGTCAACGATTGCGAAACCGGCCAAGTAAATGGTTTCATCTGCTTCGCCTGTGCCTTCGCGCCAGTAAATCGGCACATACCACGCGAGCCTATAAGCATTTGAAACGTTGACTGGATATAGAAGGGGCATCTCTGCGTAGTAGATTCCAGCGGCTGGCTTTGGCAATCTTCCCTCCACAATGTCTTCCGCCGTCATGCCAGATATGTAATTTTGCAACTTATAATCATAGAAGAATATGCCGTCTCGTGTAGCTTTGAAGACACCAGCCAACGTTCTCTGGTTTTCATAAGGGTTCACGCAAACAAGCGCCACCATGTCTGTTGTTTCTGGATCCAAAACGTACCGTGTGTCCTCTGTTATTTGGAAGCGCTCACGGCTTGGAGGTATTATCCACAAGAAGCCTCCAGCCCAATAGTCAAAGCCCTCTCCTCTTCGGAAGCAGCCCATCTCGTTTATCATATCTTCAAGCCAATCCTCATCGTAAACTTGCGTAATCCAATAAGGAACAATGGACAAATCATTTCCGTCATACCTCAAATTGCCATGCGAATCATAGATTATGGGTTTTTCATATCTCTTTATTAGGTCAAATCCGACGTTGTAGCGTGTTAAAACGTACAGTGTTTCGTTTGTCGTCAGGTCCCATGTTGCATAAGCCACGCCATAACTTTGCGATGTGTCCGCCATATAAGAGCGGAAGTGGATATTGTGGTCCCACCACAAGTTTTCTCCAACAGCAAATTCGATATGCAAAGTTTCTGGTGGTGCAGCTGGGTCCATAGCATTAACTATGACAAATCCCTTAACATAGTTTTCCGCTAAAACGTTTGTCGAGCCTATGACTGCAACCCAAACAAGCTTTCCCTCAGGAGATTTCGTTATGTGACAGTCCAAGACGCGCATGTTACTGCTAAATTCTGACATGTGCCTACGCGCAATTGACACGGCTAACTCCTTTGTGACTAGGCGAACCATGTCATCTGGAACTTCTTTGTCGAAGGGCAGCTCTGAACCCTTAAATGTTATGAAACTGTTAAAGTAAGCGGCGTTTGCCACCCTTTGAACCTGCCAGAAAACAACAATTAAAGAAACTGAAAGCAAATATACCAGAAATAGGGCGGCAATAATCTTTCCTCTAACTTTCGGGGACAACTTCAACGGAACACGGCGATGTTGATAAACGTGCCCAGTTGCGCTTTCCTCTTCTAAACGTTTTAGGGAAAACGCTGATTCAATAAGCGCTACAAAACCCCGCGTAAATATGAGTATGTATATGAAAATGCTTAGGGGTGTACGTGAAAACTGAATTACAAAGAAAACGAATAACCCTAAAAATAATGAAACAAATCTGGCGGGGGATTTCCAGCTGGATTTTCTCGGTGGAAATGGAATGTACCATGCAAAAGCCCATACCAACAGTAATACGAATAAGTTCAAGTTTTCCTCCTCACCTAAAGTTTAAAACTTTGGATATTTAAGTGTTGAAAACGCAAACAAATCAATTTATCTACTTATATCTCAAGATAAGCAATAGAGGCCCAATATGAGTTATGCAATCAAATGTTCAAAATGCAAGTGCTCTTCGACCAACCTCTTAGAGTTTAAATGTTCCGCGTGTGGAAACCCGCTCACTGTTCACTTTCACGTGAACTTTGAAACCAAATTAATTCAGAGAAAATGCCACAATGTATGGCGCTACGCGAAGTTTTTCCCATACGTGGATAGCAGAAGCATCATAACCTTGGGCGAAGGCTGGACGCCTCTTGTCAAGGTTTCCAGAAACTTGCATTTCAAGCTTGAAAACCTCAATCCCACAGGCTCCTTTAAAGACAGAGGCTCCACAGTACTAATATCCGCTCTGCACAAACTGGTAAAAAAGGCTGAAGGCTACATCTCCGAAGATTCTTCTGGCAACGCTGGCGCCTCAATCGCAGCTTACGCTGCACGCGCTGGGTTAAAAGCGAAAATTTATGTTCCAGAGAATGTTTCTGGGCCAAAGTTTAACCAGATAAAATTTTATGGCGCTGAAGTCGTGAAGGTCTCTGGTAGCCGCAGCAGAGTGGCTGAAGAAGCGCAAAAGACTGAACGCGGCAAAGTCTATGTGGGGCACATTCTTCATCCACTTTTTAGAGACGGAATAAGGAGCCTTGCATACGAAATTGCCGAACAGTTTGAGTGGCATGTCCCGGAAAGGATTTACTTGCCAGTTTCCGCTGGAACCCTTCTTTTAGGCGTTATAGATGGATTTAGGCATTTGCTTGATTCTGGTATGGTTGAGGTTATGCCCAAAATCGTGGCTTGTCAAACAAGACAAGTTTCGCCCTTATACCACAAAATCAAAAATTTGCCTTACTCTCCGCCTAGAAGGATAAGTTCCATTGCAGACGCCTTGGTTAGTGTTAACCCACCACTCCTAGACGTTATGGTTAAAAATTTGAAAGAAGCTAATGGCGATGCTGTGTTGGTTGAGGAAAACGAGATAGCGAGCGCCTTCTTTGAGCTTGCAAGAAAGGGCTTCTTTGTTGAACCAAGCTCCGCAGTTGCTTATGCTGCCTACGAGAAGCAGCTTGAAAGTGGCGAAGCATCAGAAGGCAGTAACACTGTGGTTGTTCTCACTGGAACCGGCTTTAAAACCGCGCTGAAGCCGATTTAGGGTTGACAGAATCTAACTTTAGTCTATCCTTTTAGAAAAATTTATATTGTAATGATGTTTCTCATTGAGACGCACGGAGGAGGTTATCTGATTTGTCAACACAAGCTGGCGGAGTTCCAGTTTTAATATTGAAGGAAGGTTCAAGCCGAAGCAGAGGTAGAGAAGCGCAACACGCGAATATAATGGCTGCGCGAATTGTAGCTGAAACCGTTAAAAGTTCTCTTGGACCAAAAGGTATGGATAAAATGCTCGTTGACAGCTTCGGCGACGTCACAATAACAAGTGATGGACGCACAATCCTTGACGAAATGGACGTTCAACACCCAGCCGCCAAAATGATGGTTGAAGTTGCAAAAACGCAGGACAACGAGGCTGGGGATGGAACAACAACAGCCGTTATAATTGCCGGCGAACTGCTCAACAAGGCTGAAGAGCTTATTGGCAAAAACATTCATCCAACAATAATAATTGACGGCTACAAGAAAGCTTCTGAAAAAGCGCTTGAAATTCTCGACGAAATAGCCATAAAAGTTGGCGCAAAAACCCAGGAATACGCGAAAATGGCTGCAATGACTTCGATGGCAAGCAAGCTTGTCGCTGAACACCGTGAATACTTGGCTGATTTAGCTGTAAAGGCAATTCTCGAAGTTGCGGAAAAAGAAAACGGCAAATACAAGGTTGACGTTGACGACGTGAAAGTCGAGAAGAAACCAGGCGAATCCTTGAAGGACACAAGGCTCATTCAAGGCATAGTCTTAGACAAGGAAGTTGTGCATTCTGGAATGCCGAAACGCGTGGAAAACGCGAAAATTGCTCTGCTTGATGCTTCCTTAGAAATTGAGAAGACAGAATTTGATGCAAAAATCAACATTGAAAGTCCAGAGCAGATGGAAGCCTTCCTCAAGCAAGAGGAAGAAATGCTGAAAAACATGGTTGACAAGCTTGTTGCAGTAGGCGCAAACGTTGTTTTATGCCAAAAGGGCATCGACGACATGGCACAACACTTCTTGGCTAGGAACGGAATAATGGCTGTCCGCCGCATCAAAAAGTCCGATATGGAGAAACTTGCAAAGGCCACTGGCGGAAAAATAATCACGAACATTGATGATATGAGTCCATCAGACCTTGGCTATGCAAGCCTCGTTGAAGAACGCAAAATCGGCGATGACAAAATGACCTTCATAGAAGGATGCAAACATCCAAGAGCCGTTACAATACTGATAAGAGGCGGCACAGAACGCATAGTGGACGAAGCAGATAGGTCTCTGCATGATGCACTTTGCGTCGTCAAAGACGTTATTGAAGAACCAAAAATATTGGCTGGAGGCGGAGCGCCAGAACTTGAAATCTCAAGAATTCTCAAGAAGTACGCTGAAACACTGCCTGGACGAGAGCAACTCGCAGTTAAAAGCTTCGCAGAAGCCCTAGAGGCTGTTCCAGTAACTCTAACAGAAAATGCAGGTCTAGACCCAATTGACGTGCTTTCAGAACTTAGGGCTCGCCACGAGAAAGGCGAAGTCTGGGCTGGCATAGAAGTGCTTTCTGGAAAGGTTCAAGATATGGCTACTGCTGGAGTTTTTGAGCCTTTAGCCGTTAAAAAACAGATTATCAAGTCAGCGACAGAAGCGGCTTCGATGATACTGAAGATCGACGACATAATCGCGGCTGGGAAGATGAAGACTCCAACACCTCCGAAAGGCATGCCAGAAGGTGCTGGAGAGTATTAGAAAACGTCCAAAAAAGAGAAGAAAATCTTGATAGGTCCACCCAAGCTTACACGCTTTGAAAGGGCTAGGATAGTAGGCGCTAGGGCTTTGCAAATATCCATGGGTGCTCCAATACTCGTTGACGTTTCAGAAGGCTTCTCAAGTCCAATAGACATAGCATTAAAAGAGCTTGAAGCTGGAATACTGCCAATAACCATTAGACGCGTGCTGCCGGACGGCACCTATCAAGATATCCCATTAAAGTGGCTTTTAGAAGGAGAAGGATAAGCAGCTCAGTTGCTTCTGTTCTGTTTTTCTAAAATTTCTTTTGCCTCTTCAAGCGTCTTTCTTATCCTCGTCCAGTGGGCACCTTGCCAATAAACTTGTCCACACTTTGGGCATTGCCAAAACTCATCGTAAAATTTGAAAGTGGTACCCTCAACTTTATCTTCTACACTTTCTTTTGCGATAGGCTTTACACGCGCGTTACATTTTGGGCAGCGCGAAATTTTTAAGTCTATATCCAATGGAATCTTGTATCTCTTCGCCAACTGTGCGAGCCTTTCAGCCTCAGTTGTTCCTTCCAAATAAAAAACGTTAACACCTTTGGCCGTTGCCTGCTGATAAAGCTCCAAATCTCTCGTAAGCAAAATCCTACGTTCCTTTTTGGCTATAACCATCAACTGTGCATCATCCAGCTTATTCGAATACTTCACATTATGCCCTAACATGCGAAGCCAACGAGTCAACTTCCCAAGCATGCCATCTGCAATAAACTTCAAGGCAATTCTCTCCGCAAGACTCTTCCACTTCCAGCACTGCCGACGATTTCCCCATTATCCATAACTAACTTGCCGTTTACAAAAGTTTTGACCGGCTTTCCCTTAAACTTCCATCCATCAAAGGGCGAAAACTTTGCTTTGGAATGAAATCTTGAAGCGTCAATCTTTCCCTCTCTTTTTAAATCAATAACAATCAAATCAGCGCTGTTCCCCTCACCTAAAAATCCACGCCCCTTCAAACCAAAAATTTTAGCTGGATTCTCCGCCATAAGCCTAACAACATCTTGTAAAGCCAAAGTTCCACGGTTAACCTCGGTAAGCAAAAGCGGCAACATCGTCTCCAAACCAACCACACCAGTCTTAACATTCCAAACAACGTCCGACATCTTCTCCGCCAAAGCATGCGGAGCATGATCAGAAGCTACAACATCAACCATGCCATCTTTTATTCCCATCCAAAGAGCCTCTGCGTGAATCTTTTCCCTAACTGGAGGTGCAGTTAAGGCTATAGCGCCAATGCGCTTCAAAACTTCATCAGACAAAAGAAGGTGGTGCGGAGTCACCTCGCATGTTACTGGTAGCATGGACCTTTTCCCTTCTCGTATTGCCTCAAGTCCAGCTTTTGTGCTCATGTGACAAATGTGAATCCTATTACGCGTTCGCCTAACAATTTTCAAGAGTCGTTTTATAGCTTTCTGTTCCGCCTTTTCAGAATGTGCCTCAAGAAAAGCTTCAACATCATTACGCTTGTTACTCTTCAATTTTTGCTCAACAGCCTTTACCATCGCCCCATCTTCAGCGTGAACGGCAACCAACATTCCCATTCTGCCTAAAATCTTAAAAGCCTCAGCCAAAGAAGCATCATCCCCAATGTTTAAACCTCCAACCTGCTCAATCATGAAAAGTTTGAACGCAACAGCGCCAGCATCAGCAATCTCCCTTATTTCATCCAAACATTTCGGGAACTCTGAATAAAAGCCAACATTAACCAAAATGCTATCCTTTGCTTTTTCCATACGATTCTTCAATGTAGCAGCGCTCATGGTGACAGGCTCATTGTTCGGCATATCCAACACGGTCGTTATACCACCAGCAGCCGCCGCAGCCGTGCCACTATAAAAATCTTCTTTGTAGGCTTTTCCCTCATCCCGCAAGTGCACGTGAACGTCAATAAGTCCTGGTAAAACAAGCAGCCCTTTCAAATCCATTTTCATTTCGGCTTTTGGCATTTGCGATTCTCTGCCTATCCTAACAATTTTGTCGCCTTCTAAAGCGACGCTACAATCCACTATTTCATTTTTAACGTAGGCCTTCGCATTGCTCAAAATTAAATCGCACTTCAAATTTTACACTCATCTATCCGCGTCGGTAAATATAATCCGTAGGGCAGTTAAAAGTTTACTCTATCAACTTGAAAAAGTCCCTCTCCGTTATTATGCCGACAAGTTCTCCACGCTCAACAACTGGAATTGCACCCACGTTTCTATCACGCATCAACTTCGCTGCTTGCCCCGCATCCGCTTGAGGCTCAATAGTTGCAACTTCCTTAGTGGCAATTTCAAGCGCTGGCGTATTCAAAACCTGTATAATCGTGCCAGACCGCAACTTCTCAAAAACCTTACCCGAACCAAAAAACCGTATAATATCCATCGCCGTTATTATGCCAACAACCTTCCCATCCGATATTATCGGCAACCTCCTAAAACCTTGTCCTATCATGGTCTTTTCAGCCTCAAAAATTGTCGTTTTAGGCAATGCGGTAACAACTTTCTCCGACATCAACTCAACCACTCTCGCGCCGCTTATTTTATCAGCAAAAATGTTAACAATGTCCCTTTCCGTAATTATTGCACGCACACGGTTCTGCGGGTCAACCACAGGCAAACCTCCAAGATTTTTCTCAATCATCAATTTTATCGCATCACTTATTTTCGAGGATGTACTTACAGTGACAACATCCTTCGTCATTATCAACCGCACCGGCTCATTTATAGCCTTAAAAATGTTACCACCATATTTCCTCTCAATTATTTCAAACTTCTTTCCACCACCAAGATAATCGATGAGGTTCGTGGCTGTTATGATTCCTTCCAAGGTTTTTGTTCCCGGATTCGCTATTGGTATTCTACGAAACCCTTCTCGCGTCATAATCTGAACTGCATCATAAATCAACGTCGTTGAAGCACATGTTACAACAGGGCTTTTTGCAACATGCAGTATCTCGCCCTCATGTCTTCTAGATGGAGGCTTCTTCGACGATGGTTTTCCCTTTTCCTTCAACGTTCTCCTAAATGTTTCGCGACTCAACAACACCCCTCTTCACTTTATAAGCAATCTGACAATGTCCTCTCTGTCAACTATACCAATTAATTTGCCATCCTCGCCCCATACCGGGACTCTACCTATATCCTTCGAAATCATCACTTTGGCAACACGAATAGCCTTAACTGAAGGCTTAACCGCTATAACATTCGTGTTCATCACAGCAGATATTTTCGAAGAAGACTTAAAGCGACCCTTCGCCGACTCAAAAGTTGGCAATGTAACCCCTCTTTCAAGAAGGTCTTTTTGAGTAACTATGCCCACTATCTTCCCATTCTTCACAACCGGCAAGCCCGCAAGACGTTTCTCGAGCATCAAGCGCCATATATTATCAACTTCATCGTCGGGCGAGCAAGCTACAACATTCCTAGTCATTATTTCAGAAACTTCCATTGCAAGCTTCTCGGGATTTGTCCTAATCGAGAATTCAATGAAACTCTCTAAACCTAAAACTCCCATGTACGCCTTATCAGTTGATGACGCTACAACTGGCGCATGCCAAGCATCAACGCGCAACATACCCCTAATGGCTGGCAAAACCTCCTCTTCAACTGTTGCCACATACTTGGGCTGAGTCATAATGCCCCTAACTCTAATCGGCGAAACAGAAGAGGATATTGCCATAATATCCCTGCGTGAAACCTTACCCAAAAGCTTCCTACTATCATCTGTTACTGGAAGTATCCTTAAGCCATGTTGCCTTATAATTGCGCGAGCTTTAGTCGCTAGTTCATCAGCGTGTATAAACGGGTGCTTCCCATCCATTATCTCTTTAACACGCAAAAAATCGCCCCTTCACTCTTCACTTTCAAACTCAACCCTACAATCCTCGCATAAAAATTCTCCGTTAACCTCCTTCAAAGCATCAGACCAAACTCCGCAACGGTCACAGTAGCCCGCTAGAAGCGCGCCTTCTTCGGTTGCCTCTTGCGCTCTGTTCTCGCCTTCTATCATGGCATGCTCCTGAATGGTTTCAAGCAGTTCGGGCATAACTGATAATATGTCCTTGCTTGAGAGTAGCCCAATTAGCTGTCCTTTGTATATTACTCCTAGCCTTCTTATGTTTAGTCTGCTCATTCTTCTTGCGGCTTCGCTTATTGTTGCATCTGGCTCTATTGTAATTAGAGGCGAGGTCATAACTTCGCTGGCTTTTACGGAATCTGGCTTTGTGTTTTTCGCTAAAACTCTCCCGACGAGGTCTCTTTCTGTTATTATTCCTAATGGTTTTCCGTCTTTGCTTGTGACTATGATGCATCCTAGTCCATGTTTGTCCATTAGTTCTGCGACTTTGTTTACTGGGGCGTTTTCTTCTATGGTTACAACTGGGCTGCTCATCACGTCTTTAACGAGTAGCCGTGATGTTCTTAATCCGATTTCTGACATGTTCTCGCCACGTTACAAGCTTTTTGCTTTTTGTCTGCTTCACTCAACTCAAACTGAAATCCAACATTTAAAACTTGTCGTGTTCACGAAGCTGCTTTTGGCATTTTCAAAGAAATCTTATTAGAAGGTGTTGATTATTGCTTATGGTTGATGTGTGGGATGGGTGATGTTGAGGACGAATGTTGACAGGCTTGTTAAAATTTCCGTTTTAGGCGAGGTTGTTAGTCCAGTTTTTGGCAGGGGCGTGTATAATATTTCTGCTGATGGTACGCCTGTTGTCTTGCCTGGTGTTGGAGGTATAACCTACAACGTGCGTGTGGGTGATCTTGCTTGTGGTTGGGAGGCTGATCATGTTGAGCCTGGTGTGAGTATTGAGAATAGGGAGAATGATCCGCGTTTTGGTCAAGGTGCGAATGCTGCTTTGAATGTTCTTTCTTGTGTTGGTAATGAGGCTGTTGTTGTTAGTGGTGACGCGAAAGGCGCTAGGGGTGTTGTTACTGGTAAGCATGGTGGTATTGAGCATGTTTTGGTTGATTTTCCGCCTGAGACACTTGAGAAGCTTATGTTGGGTGATAAGGTTCTTGTTAAGGCGTTTGGTGTTGGTTTGAAGCTTTTGGATTTTCCTGACATTAAGGTTATGAATTTGGATCCGCGGTTTTTGGAGGCCATTAATCCCCAGGTTGAGGGTGGGAAGCTTGTTGTTCCTGTTACGCATGTTGTTCCTGCTGGGATTATGGGTTCTGGTTTGGGTGCGAATCAGACTTATTCTGGGGATTATGATATTCAGCTTTTTGATGAGGGTGTCCGTCGTGAGTTTGGGCTTGACGATTTGAGGCTTGGTGATCTTGTCGCGATTTTGGATGCTGATCATTCTTTTGGGCGTATTTATCGTAAGGGTGCGGTTTCGGTTGGTATTGTTGTGCATACGAATTGTGTGAGTTCTGGTCATGGTCCTGGTGTTACTACGCTTTTTACTTCTTCTGTTGGGCGTATTGTTCCGCGGGTTGATGCTGGTGCGAATATTGCGCGTTTGTTGGGGCTTAGGAATGATATATAAGTGTGTTTGTGTATTTGGTGTTTGTTGAAAAGGGGTTGGTTGGGTTTATGCCTTATAAGCGTAAGAGTCGTGGGCGTTCGAAGGGTGATAAGGGTAGTAGTGGTCCTGTTCAATGTGCTATGTGTGGGCAGCTTGTTCCTCGTGATAAGGCTAAGAAGGTTACTGTTAGGCGTTCTATTGTTGATCCGCAGCTGGCTAAGGAGTTGCGTCAGCGTGGTGCTTATATTTCTTCTTTGGTTGATACTAAGTATTATTGTATTTCTTGTGCGGTGCATAGGGGTATTGTGAAGGTTAGGGCGCGTGATGAGCGGCGTTTGCGTTCTGGTAGGCGTTTTTAGGGGTTTTTGTTTCTTTTAGTTTTTTGTATGTGTGTATTGTGCGTTGGATTACTGTTGCGTGTGTTAGTATTGTGAGTATTATTGTTGTGTAGTTTAGGGTTTGTGTTGGTTGCCAGAAGTATGCGATTATTGTTGCTGTTGCGGTTATGATTAGGCGTTCTGGGCGTTCTGCTATTCCTATTGTTTCCATTTTTATTTGGAGTGATTCTGCTTTTGCGCGTGTGTAGCTTACGAGTAGTGTTCCGGTTAGGGCTGTTATGCCCCAGTGTGTTTCGCATAGTCCGCTTATGGTTAGTGCTGTGATGATGGCGGCGTCGGCGTATCTGTCTAGGAGTGAGTCTAGGTAGTTTCCGAAGGGTGTGGTTTTTTGTGTTAGGCGGGCTGTGGCTCCGTCTAGGGCGTCGCAGTATCCTGATAGTAGTAGTAGGAGTGCTGCTGTGATTAGGTATGTGTTGTTTGTTTGCCATTGTGTGTATGCTGTTGCGGAGGCTGTTGCGAGTGTTATGCCGATTGTGGTTATTGTGTTTGGTGTTAGTCCTATTTTTGTGGCGGTTTTTGCTTGGTTTTGTAGGAGTTTTTGGGTTTTTTGTTTTAGTTTTGTTAGCATTTTTGGCGCCGTTTTTTGGGGTTAATTTTATTTGGTGTTTGTTATGTAAGTTTTGTTGTGTTGTTGGGGTGTGTTTGGCGTGGGGGTTGTTGTTGAGCGTTTGAATGTTGGTGGTAAGGCGTGTTTGGGTGTGCGTGTTGATTTGCCTGATTCTGCGCCTTTGTTGGTTGTTGTTGCGGGGCGGGGTTTTGTTATGTGTGGGTTTTTGAATGTTGAGGCTGCGGAGCGTTTGGGCGTTGCCGCTGCAATGGTTAGTGGTGTTAAGAGTTTTGAGGATGTTTTGGTTGCGAGCGTTAAGGCGGTTACGAGTAAGGCTGAAGCTTTAGGCGTTAAGGTTGGCATGAGCGGTGAAGAAGCGCTGAAGTGTATGTTTTAAAAGGTGAAAATGCCCGAGTGAATGGGCGTAGAGAAGTTTTTGGACGGGGTTGCTTTTGGTTTTTCGCCTCCTTGGTTTGTTGTTGTGTAGGTTTTTGTTTTGGCAGAATTTAAATGAGGTCTTTAAAGTTTAACTTGTGTTATTTTCTTGGTGGTTTTCCATGTTGGTTTGGCTTTAGAAACAACCAATAACGACCTAGCTCCTCTAGATTTTCTGAAAGGTTTAGGTAATTATTCTCATTTTCTTTTTATAGTTAGTTTGTTTTGGAGTTAGAAATTTTTAGCTATTGGCAACGCATATAGAAAAAAGAACCACTACACCATGCATTTTCTCCCTCAACCTCTAGGTTTTCAAGTTTATTTATCCTTATTGGGTTTCATTTTGCTCTATTTTCAATCAGCAGATTAATAGAAAGTAGCTTAATTTTTATTTAGTATTTTGTTTTATAGTAGATAACATGAGCGGGCCTGATCACGAAACTGTTAGAGAACGGCAAAGACGAGTGTCCTTGTCTGGTGGTCGATGGGAAGAGTATGTGCGATTATTCCTATCTGAAAGACTGGAAGGCACAGGCATAGAGATTATCGTTGGTAAATTTGAGAGTCAAGTAAAAGAGAGAAGTCGAACATTATGGAAGATGTTATCTCTTCCTTTAAAAGTTTCAACTTCTAAAGAAACTATATGGGGCGACCTAGATTTAGTTGCGGTCAAAAATGAAATTCCAGTAACTGTCATAAGTTGTAAGACTAGTTTGCATGGACGCTTTACTGAAACCCTCTTTTGGAGTTTATTATATAGAATGCTAACAAAAATCAGAGTTGTGCTTGCGATATGCGATGCGGGAAGCGGAAAACCAGGAGATTTAAGGTCTGAATGGGGAACGCCTGAAAATCCCAATGATTATCGTTTGCTTGCCGAGTCATATTTAGATGGTGTTTACGTTGAAAATGTTCCTGAGTTTTGCACATTAAGGGAACCTACAGCTTTAGGCGGAATTGTTAGACCGTTAAATGAATTGCCAGATGACATCAAAAGGTGGGCTGAAGAAAAATCAAAATTTGTTTACGTTAGAAGAGGCGGTTTGGAGCACTTCATCTAATTTCTGCTGTGTAATTCCATATGCCTTCAGTCTTTTTACTGCTAAATCGCAATAACTTCTATCAATTTCTACGCCAATTCCAATTCTGTTAGTTTCTAAGCATGCAACTAAAGTTGTTCCGCTGCCTAAGAATGGGTCAAGCACGGTATCACCAACAAAACTGAACAGTTTTATGCACCTCCTTGGAAGTTCAACTGGAAACGGTGAAGGATGTCCAATTTTTGTTCTACTTTCACCGCTGAAGTTCCATACAGCATTAGTCCATTCAATGAATTCATCTCTTGTTATGTCAGATATTCCTTCGCGTTTTTTCTTCCACTCTTTTTTATACAATACTACAACAACTTCGACTGGCGCTATGACGAATGGTGCAGAAGCGCTCATCCAAGAACCCCAAGCTGTTCTGCGGGAAATGTTCTGTTCATTCCAGATTATTGTTGCATGATATTTCCATCCCACTTCTTTGGCGATAGTTGTAATATCTGCATAGACACTCTGTTGTCCACCTTTGTTCTTGTCTAATGGAATGTTTAAACAAAATCGTCCGTCATCTTTAGCAAAATCGTAACACCGCTTCAGCCAACTTCTAGTAAATTCCAGATATTTATCATAGGGAATACTATCATCGTAATTCCCATATTTTATGTCAACATCATAAGGTGGTGAAGTAACAATTAAATCGATACTATTGTTATCTATAGCCTCAGTTTTCAGGATGTCATCATTGAAAATGGTGACTGAGTTATATTTAAAATAAGGTTTGATTGCAGGCGTTGTCATTTTTTCCTCTCTAGTAAAACTTGCAAACACAGTTTTATCTTTTTGCTTTTGTTTCATGGTCGAGTCATTAATGTCATTCATTGGAAAAACATAATACTCTCCTCCTTTCTTCGTCACGTATATAATCGTGCTTGTCGAAAATCTTCCTTTGAGATAATTGGACCAAAGCCTTCCATATTTATCAATTCTTGCCTTAAAGCCATTTAATTTTGTAGAACATGGTAAAAGGGTGTCTCCAATAAGTTCTAATCTGGCGCTCTTAGGAATTTGTATGAATCCTCTTGAGCATTCCATTTTCTTGAGGACTTTGGTTATCATCATCTCTCGTTAGCTGTTTATTCATAATAACTTTTATGTAAAATCTAGAAGAGAAAGAAAAGTGAAGTTTGTGAGGGACAAGAAAAATAGGGAGGCAAATATCGAGAAATAACCTTTAAAAATCAAGATTGACTGTTTCGGTGTTCCAAAACATAAAACAAGCAATATTAATAACAAAACCATAACAGTCACTTCATGCAAAACCAACTAAACACCATAGCCAACGAAATCGCACGATGCACTAAATGTCCCTTGCACAAGTCGCGTAAAAACGCTGTTCCAGGCGAGGGCAGTCCAAACGCGAAAATAATGCTTATCGGCGAGGCGCCTGGCTACTGGGAAGACGTAAAAGGCAAGCCGTTCGTTGGTGCTGCTGGAAAATTTTTAGACACGTTATTAGCCGAGGCTGGAGTTTCAAGAGCACAAGTCTTCATAGGAAACATCCTAAAATGCCGCCCGCCAAACAACCGCGAACCAACCCCATCCGAAATCCAAAAGTGCACGCCCTTCCTAGACAGGCAAATAACAACCATAAAACCGCAAATAATCATTACGCTTGGAACTCACTCAACTGCCTACATGCTCGCAAAAGCTGGAATTCCATTCAGAGGCATAACAGAAACCCGCGGGAAACTCTACAAAACAAACGTTCTAGGCTTGGAGGTGCATGTTTTCCCAACATTCCACCCCGCAGCAGCACTTTACAACGCCAAATACAAACAAACACTCATAGAAGATTTTAAACTGCTCAAAACAAAAATTCTACAATTAAAAATCAACTAACTCAACTTTCCAGAAGCCCTTAACGCCTTCAACACCTCATCCACATCCCTATAAGTTTTTGATGGCAACTCAGCCAACAACTCCCCAAGCCTAACCTGCCGTCCCTCCTCGATTTCCACAAGCCTCCAACCCACACGCTTAACAAGCATGCCTTTCGACGCTGGAAAACGCGTCTTACCAGCCACGCTTCTAACAGACTCCAAACCCACAGAACCCGTAACCTTCGGAAATTCGCCACTCGCAAGGTACCGCATAAAACGCAACCCATCCTCAAACATGGAAAGATTATTGAAAAGCACGTATACCGTCTTGCCCTCCGCCTCAAACTTTTTGGCTATTTCGACAAGACGCCGCAACTCCCCATCCGTAAACTGATAATAATAAAGCTCCTCGCCCAAACCGTGAAGCCTAAAATAGGCTATCTGACTCGTATGGGCAGGCAAAACACGAAACGGGTCAGTAACATGCACAACATCCACACCCCTCAAAACACGGCTAAGCCCTTCGTAAACTTCAGATTTCTCCCACTCTGAACCGCGAGTCTCCCAAACCAAAGTCAAACCCTCACGGTTAACACCCCTAAAGAATTTCTCTGCTTCGCTAAGCCTTTCTGGACGAAAAGAGCCCGGAGTCTGAAACAAAAGAATCCGCGCCTTCAAAATTTTGCAAATCTGCTTCATACACTCAAATGCTTTAAGGCAACTTTCATTCAAACGCATTTTCGCTTTATGCGTAATATCTTGATGCGCCTTAACAGTAAACTCAAAAGCCTCAGGCGCCCTCTCACGCCAACCTTCAACAGTCTCCAAACGCGGATACTCGTAGAAAGTGCGGTTTAACTCAACAAGCCCAAACGCTTCAAAATACCTTTTCATGCTAGCCGCGAAACCGCAACACCCAACCTTAATCATAAGCTCTTCACACGTTTAACGCGTTAAACGTTAAGCACTAATTTTTGGCGGAGGACGCACACCCCTACCCAACTTTCTACGCAACGCAATACGATAAAGCTTACGAAGAGACTTAACCAACTGCTCAACACTCGGCAAACTCGAATAAACAAGCGGAATACGGTCATACTCAGCAAGCCTAATAGAATAATCGTCTGGTCTAACACCGTGAAAAACAACCACACGAGGCTTTAAGCTGCTTAAACGCACAATCATCATAGGCGAACACTCACCGCCAATATTCGTGAAAACCAAAGCCCTCTCGGTTGTGACGCCCAAAAGCTGGGAGTACTCAAAACCAGAAAGCGTTTCAACGGCTTTCCTTCCATCAACAACCGTGTAGCCGTTAACCTCCTTAACAAAAAGACTTGAACAGGCAACAACTTCGCCCTTAATGGCTTTACACAAGTATTCAACACGCACTGGAATTGGAAACTCGCGCAAATCAATAACCGCCACGCTGGGCGAACTCGTCAACTTGGCAAACTCACGAATAAAACGTCCGCCACGTTCCTCATCAATCTTCAGTAAAGCCCAAACAAAACGCCTAACAAACCGTGTTCCAGGGCTTTGCCGCCTACCGCTCTCATAATCGCTTATGACAGAGGAGGAAATAACCATCTTATCCGAAAGGGTTGTCTGCGAAACAGCGAAAAGCTCACGCCACTTACGCATTGTTGCGCCAGGCTTACTTGAAAGGATTATCTCGCCAGCAATGCGCCTAGCAAGAACCTCGCGTACACTTGGAGACACTGACATGCATTCCGCCAAAACTTTCCCTAAAACATGCAAGTATAAAACTGTACCGCTTTCTAGGCGATACATACAATAATGCTTATATTCTGGAAAACGATAGGAAAAGGGAGACCAGAAAATGCGCCCACAAAAAACGGAAATAAAACGTTTCTTTGTGCATTTTGCTATTGGGCGCTCTATTAAAAGGCGAATCATGTATTAAACGCCCACAAAACCACGTTTGATTTAGGGTTTCTGGGCGGAGGTGATGTTAAAATGGCTGTAGAAAACAACTTGTCCATTGTTCACTTGTCCGACATCCATGCGGGTTCGAAACTGGAAAGGGATACGCTGGGAAAGGCTGTTGAAGAAATAAACGAGTTAAACCCCGACTTGGTTGTTGTGACGGGCGACTTAACAGAGGAGGGACTGCTTGAGGAATTCCAAGAGGCTCAAAATTATTTGCAGAGGATAAAGTGCAAGCGTCTTGTTGTTGGAAGCGGAAACCACGACGCAAGGAACACGGGTTACCGCCTTTTTCCGCGTTTCTTTGGCAAACCATGGTCAATAACAGAGATAGGCGACGCTGTCCTCATAATGCTGGATTCCTCTAGACCAGACAAGGATGATGGCGAGGTTGGTTACCGCCAGAGGCTTTGGCTAAGAGAATGCTTGGAAAATTATCATGACAAGTTTAAGATTGTAGCTATGCACCACCACCTTTTGCCAGCGCCAGACACGGGAATGGAGAAGAACATGATAGTGGACGCTGGCGACGTGCTTTGGACACTAGTTTCTCATAGCGTAAACCTAGTCTTGTGTGGACACCGCCACCGTCCATGGGTTTGGAACCTTGGAGGCTTATCCATTGTTTATGCTGGTGCTGTTTCCACAAGTAGGCTTAGAGGCTTTTATCAAAACTCTTATAACATCATCAAAATTGATGGTGGCAAGGTTAACGTTGAACTGAAAATAGTTGGTGGTGGCGAGTATGTTTTTGAACCGAGCATTCTTAAGACGTTGCAGATAATTTAGCAGTTAAAACGTGTTTTAAGAATTGGGCTGTCTGATGTTTCTTGTTTTCCTAAAATTTTTAATCTCATTTGGATGGGTTTTCGAGACCCGCGCAAGCAATCCTACTTTTTGGTTTTAATTTAACGCGGGAATAGTCCTTCCTTTTACATTGCGAATAGCAAGAAAATTCCAGCTACGATGATGATTGACCCAGCGATATCTTTCAGTGTTACTTTTTCGTGTAGAAAAATTATCGCCGATAATGTTGAAAATAACGGTGTTGTTGAAGAAATTGGCACGGCTTGCGCTCCAGTTGTCTGCGTGAAGCTGTATATTAATAAAAACCATCCAAGCCCCAAAGCCACAAGTCCACCAAAGACAAGTGCGGCAAAAGTTTTCTTTTGCATCTTTAGAAAGCCATGTTCTCTGTCGATTATCGGCGCAAAAGCTAGAAGCGAAGCCGCGATTGCCGATGTTCTGATAATGTTTATTGCTAGGGCATGTTCCAAATCTGTTGTTTCCTTCACAACCAAATTAATCAGCGTTATGCCTATTGACCAGATAATTGCTGCTAAAAGAGCGTAAACTACGCCTATGACTAACGTCCTCTTTTCTGTGGCTTCTACGTTTTCGTTTCCTTTTTGGCTTAAAAGCCATATTCCAAAAACTATTGCGAACGCGCCTACAACAATTGGCACGGTTATGGCTTCGTTTGCTAGCAATGTTGCCCATAACAGGTTGAAGAGCGGATAAGCACTTGTTATCGGGACGGCGCGTGAAACGCCCACAAGTTTTAGGCTTTTCATGTAAAGTGTATCTCCAAAACCAAGTCCTATTATTCCGCTTATACACGCCATAATAACCGCTTCAAGGGGCAAGTCCATTAAAACCCAAAACTTGCCAACAGCAAACATTAAAACAGTTAATATGGCGCTTGTAGACGCCAAACGCACAATGTTCGCCGATATTGGCTTCGTCTTCTTCAATGCTTCCTTATACATGACTGCTGAAAAAGTCCAGCTTAAAGCTGCGCCCAACGCTGCAAGTTCGCCGAACATCATCTCACACAGTTACTGTCTTCAACATGCATAAGAGATTCGCCGATAGCTGTTAAATATCTAACGCAAGCAAATCAGCATAGAGGCGAACGCGCAAATGCAAATTGAAGTTAAATGGGACTCGCAAGTTGTGGCCAAGTTTCCAGAACTCGCCATATGCATCGGCACAATAAACAACGTGCATCCAGAAAAGGATAACGAACAAATCCAAAAGCTAAGAAAAACCGTTTACGAAGAGGTTAGAAGCAAATACAACATTGAGACGCTTAAGGATAATCCAACAGTGCGCGCCTACAGAGACTTCTACTGGAAACTAGACATAGACCCAACAAAAACAAGACCATCTGGCGAAGCATTATTACGCAGAGTCTTGCACAGCGATGAACTTCCATGCATATCAACGGTTGTAGACGCTTATAACTTGGCTTCTATGCAAACAATAATCCCAATAAGCGGCTTCGACAAAGACCGCATAACGTCACCCTTTTATGTGCGCTTTGCAAAGAACGGTGAAACCTTCACGGGCATAGGCATGACAAAACCCTTAAGCCTAACCGAAAAAATGCTCGTTTTAGCAGATGAAAAACAAGTTTTGTGCATTTACCCATACCGCGACTGTGACAACACAAAAATCACAACGCAAACGCGAAACGTGCTTGTGGTAGCTTACGGCGCTCCAGAAATAAGCATAGAACAACTTAAAAACGCCACGGAAACAACGCTGAACTATATTAGGCAAGTGGCTGGCGGAGAAATAGAGGCAATAAAGGTTTTTAGCGCCACAACCAAATAAACTATGGTGTTTCAACATGAGTTTTCGCGCTAAAATGGAAAACGCAGCGCAAGCAAAAGGGTCAAACATTGTTCTGGCTTTGGACTTCCCCTTTGAAAAGCCGGAAAACCGTGAAAACCTCTTTCACAAGGCAGAAAGCGTACTAGAAGCCGTTCACCCATACATTTGCGCCGTTAAAATCAACCATCACCTAGTTCTTCCATTGGGTTTGTTTGACGGCGTCAAAAAGCTTGTGGACAAAGCCCACAGTTTAGGGCTTGTGGCAATAATGGATTGTAAGGCTAATGACATAGGTTCGACAAACCAGGTAATCGCCGAATACTATTATGCTGCTGGTTTCGACGCTTTAATTGCTAACCCCTTCGTTGGATGGGAAGAGGGCACGAAGCCAATATTTGACGTTGCTCAAAGGCTTGGACGAGGCGTTATTTTGCTAGCTTATATGAGTCATAAAGGTGCAAGCGAGGGCTACGGGCAAACAGTAATTGACCAAGAAACAAAAAGAAAGACTCCGCAATACGTTTTGTTTGCAAACAAAGCCCTTTCATGGAATGCGGACGGCGTAGTTGTAGGCGCAACATACCCAGAAAAAATAAAGGAAATACACGCAATACTTGGAGAAAAAATCCCAATTTATTCGCCTGGAATCGGCGCTCAAGGAGGAGAAATAAAAACCGCGTTAGCGGCTGGTGCACATTACCTCATTGTTGGACGGGCAATCGCCCAAGCGCCGAATCCAGCTGAAACCGCGAAGGCTATTAAAGAATTAGCAAGCATCTAACAAAGCTATCTTCCGCGTTTCTCCCAAAGCTCCTTCTTAAGCAAATCTCTAACGGCAGAGCGTATGGCTGAACTTCTACTTGGGTACATGTTCGCCCTAACAAGCTCGTCCAAACCTTCCAAATAAGCTTCTGGTAATAGTACTGTTACGATTTTCATGGTTTTCACCTCGTATATCATGTTTATAATATGCTGTAAATATAAGTTTAAGGGCGAAGTGTTTTCCTTCTTAACTAAATTTTATACTTGAATTCAAGCAGTTCTTTGAATGTTTTCTGGAATGTTTTATGTACGTCTTCAAGGTATATGGTTCGGTGGCGGATGCCCATTTGAACTGTTCCTGCAGCGATGAGTGCTGTTCCAAGGATGTCGCTTATTGCTGGTTCTGGGAAGGCTATTAACGCTAGACCAACCTTTATTAAAATTGAGTTATTCCCTTTGCGCCACAACTTCTTTGTTTCCCGCGCCTCTTTTGCTGTTCCCTTCATTGCGCCTAATAAATCCGTGTAACTTTCACTCAACTCCTTCACAGACGTAGTCAAAGCTTTCAAATCATCGGTTTTCAACTGTCCCATGTCAAAGCCCACACTAATTAACATAAGTTTGGAATAAAAGTTTAAACTAGCACTTGCGTCTCAAAAAAGAGTTTTTCTCTGTTTTGCTGTTGCAACTTTTTCAAAGAATAATTTACGATTCAAATTTTCGGCTAAAGCGTTTTTAATTTTTAATTGAAATGTTGCTGAACGGTGAAAGTTTAAAACCTAGCGCAGTTATAACAGTAAACATAAATAAATTATAAGGTTGAAAGTGCACAATCCACGGTGGGTAGATAAGTTGGAAACATTTGACCCCAAAAAATTTGTTGAAGCGGAAATCGAAGAAGTAAGAAAGAAAATCGGTAAGGAGAAGACGCTTGTAGCAGTTTCTGGCGGAGTTGACAGCACAACATGCGCGGTTCTAACGCATAGGACGATAGGCGAAAACCTCGTCTGCGTAATGCTTGATGATGCCTTCATGCGTGAAGGCGAACCTGAACGTGTGGCTGAAATACTCTCCAAACCGCCCCTTGAGGTTCCAACAAAAGTTGTTGATGTGCGTGAACGTTTCTTGAATGCCATGAAAGGCTTAAGAGACGCCGAGGAAAAGCGCAAGACGTTCCGTGAAACATTCTACAATGTTTTGGGTGAAACAGCAAAAAGCGAAGGCTGCAAAGTTCTCGTGCAGGGCACCATACGCGCAGACATAATTGAAACTGTTGGCGGCGTAAAAACGCAGCATAACGTTCTGGAGCAGATGGGAATAAACCCCATGGAAAAATACGGCTTCAAAATTGTTGAGCCACTATTAACCCTATATAAGTGGCAAGTCCGTTTGGTTGCCAAACACTTGGGACTGCCACCAGAAATTTCGGAGCGCCAACCCTTTCCAGGTCCAGGCTTGTCAGTTCGTGTCGTCGGCGAAATCCGCCCAGACAAACTTGAAACTTTGAAGAAAGCTACGGCTATTGTTGAGCGCGAACTTTCGGCGCATAACCCAAGCCAGTACTTCGCCGTAATAGTCGACAATGAAGCTTCTGAAGCGCCTTCTGGCGTCATCCACATACAAGAGACTGTGGCGCGTTTTCTCAATGTTCCGTCAAGAAACGTTACCGTGAAAATTTTCAGAGACAAAGCCACTGGTGTAGAAAGTGGAAAGAGACGTTACGGCGAAATCGTCGGCATAACAGTTCAAACCATGAATGGGCGGGTTCACCAAACAACAATTCAGAATATGGTTGCGCTTCAAAAGCGAATAATAACTGAAAACCCGAAGATTGCAAGAGTCTTCTACGCTGTTAAAGAATTATCCGAGAAAAAGCCCTACGTGGTCGGTGTGAGGGCTGTTCAAACAAGGGACTTTCTAACGGCGGAGGTTTCAGAAATTCCTTGGGCTACGCTTGATAGGGCTGCGGAAGAAGTTTTAAAGGCGTGTTCCAAAGTGGCTACTGTTTATTATGATGTTACGCCGAAGCCTCCCGCAACAATAGAGATGGAGTGAAAGCCATGTTTCGTGTGAGGGTTCAAAAAATCGAGTCTATTCGCGACTTGGACGGCAACCTTGGAAAGCGCATAGAACTGGTCGAAGAGCGTAAGCTTCCGCATTTGGTTGTTAGACCACAAACAGAGGAAGCCAAAGTTGTGCAAGATGTTGTGCAAGCTTTGCAGCAGCAGTTGCCAATTTTTCCAGCTAGGGCTGAATTTGCGTTTCCAAAAATAATACTGTTTTTAACTGAGCAAGAGTATGAGCGTTTGGGCATAAGCTTCGACGTAAACCAGACATACGATGTTCTGCTTGAAAACCAAACCATAAAGTTCAAGAAAGTTTCATAATTTCGTTTCGCATGCGCTTCAAAGCCGAATAACGCGGGTGAAACGACAAAACAAACATCATGCTCTTCAACGCTGAGAGCACGCCTCTTGACTTAACTTTTCCGTCCCTATCACAGTAAAGCGGAATTGGCTCCTCTTCGCCGTTTTTGTAGTAAACGTATATGGGTTTGAAATTGCCCTTGAAGGCGACAACCTCAAAATCCAAATTTAAAAGTCTAGCAACTCTCGCAACTATCGTGCTCACAGACTTAAGCCTTCTTCCATTAAAAGCAAAGACTGAAGCGTAAACCAGCAGCTTGCCATTAACTTCCTCTATCATACAAGCGCCACCAGACAAACGCTCAGCCCGAAACCCTTTTTAAAACAAACGCCCAAACGACAAAAAGCATAGTGGAGAGAGTTAAGTTAAAGTGAAAATTGCGTACAATTGAAATTCACGTTTGAGGCGACCAACCCATGAAAGTTAGAGCCCACGTTTTCGTTTCGGGAAAGGTTCAAGGCGTTTTCTTCAGGTCTGAAACGAGACGTGAAGCCAAAAAACGCGGCGTAAAAGGTTGGGTTCGCAACCTCCCAGACGGCAGAGTCGAAGCAATATTTGAGGGTGAAGAAAAAAGCGTAAAAGAGCTTATAGAATTCTGCAAACGTGGACCACCAGGAGCAAGAGTTACAAACGTGGAAGTTTTCTGGGAAAGTCCTACTGGAGAATTCAAAGACTTTGAAATAAAATACTGGTAAAAGCCTTTAAGTGTTGAAGAGTTTTTGAAGTGCGCCTTTTCATGCTTTCTTTCTTGGGATTCTAAAGTGTGATGCTTTTCCTGCGCTTACGTAGTCTCCGCCTATTCCGCGCACTACAGAGGCTATTTTTGCAAAGTTTTCTGAACCTAAAAATTGTCTCGGTTTTATGATTATGTACTCTTCTTTTTCTTCGAAGCTTAGGAGGTTCTCCAAATCTTCTGGGAACATCATTTTTATGTCTTCTATTGACTGCGTTTTTTCTATGGCTTTTGGCATAGGTGCTGGTGTAGGTGTCGGCGTTGGAGTGGCTGGTGGTGCTGTTGGCTGTGCGATTTGAGATACGGCTATTGACTTGAGCGTTATTGATATTTCCCTCAAATCTTCTGCTACGCGATTTAAAACTACAAGCAGCTCGTCGATTCTTTCAATAAGCCTTTCAGGAATTTTTCCTTCTCCGCTCATGACGCTTTCTTTCTCCTTTTCCAAATCCTTAATACTCAACCATTTATTAATTGTTTTTGACTCGTGAAAGCGAAAATTTGGGAGAGGCTAGACCGCGTTTGATTGAGGTTGACGGCAGCCAAAAAAGCGGAAGCGGCACAATTCTTAGGCTTTCAGTTGCCTTAGCCGCCATAATGGGGCAACCACTGCACATCTATAACATTCGGCATAATAGACCGCAGCCAGGCTTGAGACCGCAACATTTAGAGGCTGTCCTAACGGCTGCTAGGCTTTGTGACGCGGATTTAAAAGGCGCAGAATTGGATTCGCGGGAGCTTTGGTTCTTCCCCAAAAAAGTGCGCGGCGGAAAGGTTGAGGCTGAAATTGGAACTGCTGGGAGCATTCCGATGCTGCTTATGACTGTTTTGCCAATATGTGCCTTCGCCGAAGACCCCGTGCAGCTGCATGTTTCAAAGGGCGGCACAGACGTTCAGAACGCGCCTACAATTAACTATTTGCGTTTTGTTCTTTTGCCGATGCTTGAGCGGATGGGAATAAACGCCTCTTTGAACGTTCAGAAATATGGTTATTACCCAAAGGGCATGGGCGAAGTAACCGTTAACGTTCAACCGAACAAGAATTTGGATTCTCTACGTCTAGAAAATTTCGGCAAAATAAAGGCGTTGAAAGGTATTTCTGTGTGCACTTTCTTGGCTGATAGGCGAGTGGCTGAACGCCAAGCAGAAGCAGCAAACAGTTATTTGCGTGAGAAGGGCTACGCGGCGGAAATCCAAATAGTGAATGATAGGTCTAATCCACTTCAGAAAGGCAGCTCCATAGTTCTGTGGGCTGAAACCGACAGCGGCGTGGTTCTTGGCGCTGACGCTATAGGAGAAATTAGGAAAACAAGCGAAGCTGTTGGGCGTGAGGCAGCCGAGAAACTTTATGCTGAAATTTCATGTAAGCCCACTGTTGATGTGCATTTGGCTGACATGCTTGTTCCTTACGTGGCTTTGGCGGAGGGTAAATCATGCTATTTGGCGCGGCAAGTTTCAGACCATTTGGAGACGAACATTTGGCTCGTGCAAGAAATATTAGGTGTCAAATTTCATGTTGAAAGGGTTGGTGGACTTTACAGAATTGAGCGAACAGCCTAAAAATGGATGAGGGGACGGCATCTTCATGAAGGCGAGGATTAGGGGAATATACACAACAGCCCTGACAAAGCTGCTACTAGATAATGGGTTCGAAATAATTGAGCCGTCTCTAACCATAAAAAACCGCTTTGGACTAGCGGACAATTTAATGCAGCCAGACATGAAAGTGAAAGACCGCTACGACATGCAAGGCATTCGAGTGCTCGGCAAACCAGAAACCGTCGAAAAATTTAAGGTGATTCTGCAAGAGGCTTTGCCAGACGTCATAACTAGAATGTGGATTGTCAACGTTGATGGAATATACAAGGGCAAAATCGTTGAAGTTCACGGCGACACGGTTTATGTTGACATAGGCAATGGCGTGGTTGGTCAACTCCACAAGTCAGACGTGCCACAAGCGGCAGAAGGCGAATCCCTCATTGTTCAAGTTGAAAGGAGACGAATCGGGGCAAAACAGCCAATTTTAACAACAAACTTGAAAATTGTTGGGGAATACGCCATTCTTGTGCAAAAAAGCCGTGTTGGCGTCAGCCTAAAAATCCGTGACATAAGCAAGAGGGCTGAACTTTATGCTTTGGGGGCAAGGCTTGCACCAGAGGGTTGGGGAATCATTTGGCGTGAAACATCAGCAAAAACGCAGACAAGCGTCTTGGAAAGCGAGGTGATGGCGCTTGCGGAGAAAGCGAAAACCCTTAATGAAAAAGCGGCAGTGGCAGAAACCCCATCGCTTTTAATTGAAGGTTTGAGTTTCATGGATGTTGAATTCCCGTTCCTTTCAAAGAGAACGATGGACAAGTTTAGGGCGCATGTTGCTCCAACATTGGATGGTCATCATTTCTACAAAAGTTGTGGTGGAAGAGTTTCATCCGCCCTCGAGATGGCTGAAAAACTTTTAGAAGACGGTCAAAACGAGAGCATGGTTAAAGATGCTTTCAAACAGCAAATTCTATACGAGTTTCCAGAAGAAGGCTCAACCGTTGATGTTGAACACGTTAAGCTGAGCGGCGCAGTATTCCATCTTGGACAAGCAGAGGTTGAAAGCGTCAGCGACAAAGCGCTAAAGTATGGAAGAACCATAAGGAGCAACGGCTTCTATGATGGATTAGGCGTTGAGAAAGAAGCTGGAGACAAAGCCATAAGCGAAACCGAATTCGGAGAATTCTACATTGCAACAAGCTATTTTTCCGCTGATGGAACCCTTAAGGGAAAATACATAAACCTAAACACGCCAGTGGAAGTCTATCCAAAAACGCTTCGCTATGTGGATTTGGAGGTTGATGTCTGTGTACTGCCAGACGGCACAACCAAGGTTTTGGACATGGAAAAGCTTGAAAAAGCCTTAGAGCGTGGGCTTATAAGCAAGGCGTTTTTCCAGAAAATTTTGGAGAAAGTTGAGGAAATAAAGAGGGTTTATGGGTCTTAATGCCGAAACAAGCCGTGTGCCTAAAAATTCCGAAGAACTATGGCGAAAAAGCCATAGTCCTAGCCAACAAGCTCGGAATAATTGATAAAGAACTGGAAATACAGATAAACCAAAATTTCATTTACGTTCCGCTTGTCCGCCAACCATCAGAAGACATGCTGAAAGCCTTGCAGAGCCAAATTCAAGAATATGAAATAACAGCGTGCGCATTCCAAGAAAAGGCTAGAAAAGCAAAAACACTAATCGAATACCTTGAGGACAAACTTCCGCCACATTTGTTGGCAAGTCTTCCAAAATCAATGGACGTGGTTGGCGACATAGCCATAATAGAAGTTCCAACAGAACTGGAAAAACACAAAGGCTTGATTGGCGAAACAATAATTGGAACCCACAAGAACGTTAGGACTGTACTTGCTAAGGCTGGAGCCGTAAGCGGAACCTACCGCCTAAGAGAATTCACAGTAATTGCTGGAGAACCAAAAACCGCCACAGTCCATAAGGAACATAGATGCCAATACCACGTTGACCTTGCAAAAGCGTATTTTTCTCCACGCCTATCCCACGAGCACCATAGAGTGGCATCACAAGTAGGAGAAGGCGAAACAATAATTGACATGTTCGCTGGAGTAGGTCCATTCGCTATTTTGATTGCCAAAATGCGTGAACGCGTGAAGGTTTACGCTATAGACATAAACCCAGAGGCTGTTGAGTTGCTGAAGCGGAACATACGGCTAAACAGGGTTGAGGGCAAGGTCTATCCGATGCTTGGAAACGCGAAAGAAATAATTGAAAAAATGCTTGTTGGGGTTGCCGACCGCGTGATTATGAACTTGCCAGAAAAAGCCATAGAATTCGTTGGTTCTGTGTGTAAGGCGCTTAAAGCGGATGGCGGCATAATCCACTTTTACAGTTTCGTTAAACCTTCAGAGTCTTTGGATGACATAAAGATTCGCTTTGCACAAACCGTTGAAAATTCTGGTCGAAGACTGGAGAAAATCCATTTTTCAAGGCTTGTTCGCGAAACAGCTCCATACGAGTGGCAAGCAGTAATAGACGCGAAAATTCGTTAAACACTAACCGTTAACGTAATTTTCACTTTCTGCTGCGGATTCCTCAAATTTTCAACAAGTCTTCTTGAAAGGTCAAACGCAGCCTTGTCTGCTTTTATCGCCAATGTTCTCGCGCATACATAATCGCTTTTTCTAACGACAATGTCTGTTGGATGGGTTAAAATCAGCTTTGGACTGCCGAAGGCTTTAACAACTTCAGCAATTCCATCCACATCAATCAGTATAGTTACTTCAGCGTTTTCCCGCAAAAGGCTTTTTTTAAATTCTAGGCTTAAATTCTTCAAGGCTTTGTCTGCTGAAACAGCAATTATGCAATCGCCCCTTCTTGAAAGTTCAGATTCCCTCGTAACTTCAAGCGTTGTCCTGTGCATGGCGCGGATATTCTCATGTCCTCGGGCAAAAATAACCTCTTTTACTTCCATGGAGTGTTTTCACCCATGAACATTTATTGGATTACAAGTTTCACTATTTATTCTAGAACTTCTATGCTGTCCACTTTTCCGTCTCCATCTAGGTCGAAGCCTTGAATAACAGTTGCGAAAGAGTCTCCACCGCCATACTTGCTCAATGTTTTCTTCCAAAAGTTTGTCAGAGCCAAAACACATGCCTTTGTGCCGACAGCCTTGTTTCCAGCCAAAACAATTATGCGTTTAGTATTGTCCCATGGGTTCACTATTTTGGCTATTAAACCAACAGCATCCGCCGTATAAACGTTAGTTGTTCTTTTCGAAACCAACCCGCCAAACAAGAAGCCTTGCTTCGAGGGCTGCATATTAAACCTAATTGGCAAATAATCATTCACTTCCTGCGTTAACAAGTTTGTTCCTGGACCGCCGACAAGGATTAGGTTGTTTCGTTCTTCTTTTTCGGCTTTTACGTCAACGTCGAGTTTCACGGCGAACTCGTCTGGCAGTCTTGAAAATTGACCCAGAAAGAATGTTAGGTGCGACGCGTAATGTCCGTCTCTAGCGCTTGTTTTGAATGGTCCGTGTGGCGTTGGGCTTCCAACGACAATTTTTCCTTCGAATGTGCCATCTTCCCTTACGAACTCTTTAAAAAACCTTTGAACTTGCTCATTGATGCTTACAAGCGGAACCTTCTTTATCGTCTTATACTTTTGTGGGAGTTCTATGCCAAAAGCGGGTGCAACAACCCTGTAGTACTTTGCTATTGCGCCCTTCTTTTCCTCTTCCCTCGCAACCTTTATGGCTCCTGCCTTCGCAAGTTTTCTAATGTGGTAGTAAACTCTCTGCTCGTGAACGCCGAGCGCTTTCGCCATTTCCAGCGGGTACATTTCCCTTTCAGAGAGCATGACTAGAATTTTCCAGCTTAGTTTTCCCATCATCATCTTGAGCTTCTGGGGGTCATCAACAACCATTATTTCCTTTGCTTTTTGAACTTTGTCTTCCTCGTGAACCAAAAGTTTTCTGTTCATTTCTCTTCGAGTTTATAGAGGTTAATCCATTATAAAAATTTTTATTATGGTAAACGAGTAGCACAAACAAAAACACACACTTAAAAAAGAAAAACAGCTTCTACATTACTAAAAAATTTTTAGAACTCGAATTTTTCTCTTAAAAAACCTTATTTGCAGAAAAAGCTCGTTAAAAGCTTACAAAACCAGAAAGCGGTGAGGCTTTAACATGTGCGGAATATTCGGCTGCATATTAAAGGAAGGAAACGCTGCGCCAACAATTCGTGCTGCACTTGAGCGGCTTGAATATCGCGGCTACGATTCAGTAGGCGAAGCAACAATCCACAACGGCGCTTTACACGTCAAAAAAGACAGAGGAAAAATAGCCGAAGTTCACAAAATCCACAATTTAGATGATTTGCCAGGCAACGTCGGCATCGGACACACGCGATGGGCAACCCACGGCGCCCCGTTACAAATAAACGCGCATCCACATTTAGACTGCAGTGGACAAATTGCTGTTGTCCACAATGGCATAATAGAAAACTTTACAGAACTAAAAGCGGAACTAGAAAACCGTGGACACATTTTCAAGTCTAAAACGGACACAGAAGTCATAGTTCACCTAATAGAAGAAAATTTGAAGGTTAACCCGCACATGAGCCTCGCTGAGGCTGTCCTCGAAACCGTCAGAAGACTTGACGGATCATACGCAATAGCCGTAATCTCCACAAAAGAGCCTGACAAAATAGTTTGCGCTAGAAACGAAAGTCCGCTCGTTCTCGGCGTCGGCGAAAACGCGATTTACTGTGCTTCTGACATCCCAGCTTTCCTTCCGCTAACCAACAGAGTAGTTGTGATCGAGGACGGCGAAATTGTTACGCTTTCGCTTGAAGGCTACGAAATCAAGAAAATCGTTGACTCAAGTCCAGTTTTGCGTGAACCAAAGGTTGTTGACTGGACGCCTGAAATGGCTGTAAAGCAAGGTTATCCGCACTTTATGCTCAAGGAGATTCACGAGCAACCAGCAGTTTTAAGAAACACACTTCGGCTTCAAGAACACTACTTAGACCTTATGGCAACATTCCTCGACCGTGCACGCGAAGTCTTCCTCGTGGCTTGCGGAACAAGCTACCACGCGTGTTTAGCAGCTTCATACATGTTCTCCAAACTCGCCTTCTTGGGCACGTACCCAGTAATCGCCTCAGAATTCGTTGAACAGCATGGAAAGTCAGTGAACATTGAAAGCACGATTTTGGCTGTTAGCCAATCCGGCGAAACCGCGGATACGCTAGCGGCTGTGAACTGTGCAAGACAAAGAGCAGCCACAATTCTTGGCTTAACAAACGTTATCGGCTCAACGCTTACGCGCGTCTCACGAGTTTACATTGGTCAGCAGTCTGGTCCAGAAATAGGTGTTGCGGCAACAAAGACTTTCACGGCTCAGCTTTCCGTTTTAGCCCAACTCGCCTTAAGGCTAGCCAAGAAGAGGGGCAAAATATCTCAGGATGAGATGGACTTTATTGCTGAGCGGCTTGAGAAACTGCCAGAAATCGTTGAAACCATAATCCGCACACAAGAAGATAAAGTTAAACAGATTGCCGAAAAATACAAGGATGCAAAAATATTCTTCTTCCTTGGACGTGGAATAAGCACGGCAACAGCCTATGAGGGTAGGCTTAAGCTCATGGAAATCGCCTATGTACCTTCAATCGCTTTTCCAGCTGGAGAAAGCAAGCATGGACCAATAAGCCTCATAGAACCCGGCTTCCCAGTTGTTTTCATTTGTCCAAAAGACGATACGCGTAAGACGTTGATTGGGAACATTATGGAGATGAAAGCTAGGGGCGCGTCAATAATTGCGATTGTCGAGGAGGGCGACGAGGAAATAAAGGGTTTGGCTGACGATTGGGTTGAGGTTCCTAAGGGCATTCCAGACGTGCTTTCGCCTATACCCTTCGTGGTTCCGCTTCAGCTTTTTGCCTACTACATGGCTATTAAACGTGGGCATAACCCAGATACTCCGCGGAACTTGGCGAAGTCTGTCACTGTCAAATAAGGGTTCCACTTCAAATTTTACTTTGGGCAAATACGTTAAAAGCGTGCTCTGCGCCTATTATGATTTGGTGCCAAAATTTGGTTGATGAAGACTGGAAAAGGCTCATTGAAAGTCTAAAAAGGGAGGGGATTCTCCGCTCGCCAAACGTGATAAGGGCAATGCAAATGCTTCCAAGGGCGAAGTTTCTCCCAGAAAACATGCAGTCCTACGGTGCTGTGGACACACCTCTTCCAATTGGTTTCGGGCAGACCATTTCAGCGCCACATAGCCTCAGCATAAAAGCTGAGCTAGGCGAAACATGGTTTCAATAATGAATGAAGCCCTACAATTGGAAGTAGGACAAAAAGTGCTTGAAATAGGCGCTGGCAGCGGATGGCACGCAGCCACAATAGCCGAAATAGTCGCGCCGAGCAACGCGCCAAGAAGCGAGTGGGGACACGTTTACACAGTAGAAATCATTCAGGGACTGGCTGAATTTGCAAGAAAAAACATTATGAATGCTGGGTACAGCGACCGCGTAACAATAATTTGCGCCGACGGTTCATTGGGGTACATGGAAAAGGCGCCATACGACAGAATCCTAGTAACCGCGGCTGCGCCGGCAATCCCAAAACCACTAATTGAACAGTTAAAGCCAAACGGAATAATGATAATCCCAGTTGGAAGCGTACACCTATTCCAAAACCTTATAAAAGTGACGAAAAGCACGGATGGAAAACTGCGCGAAGAAAACCTAGGCGGAGTGGCCTTCGTTCCGCTAACTGGGCAATATGGGCATAAAATCTAGAGATTAAAAGTGCTTAGTTTTTAAGTAACATCTTGCGGTCACGCAAAGCGTTTGTATCAACCCGAAGGCTATGGCGAAAATGCGATCTTTTCGTACTTTGAGAGAATGACTGTGTTGGGCTTATATTGGTTCGAATTTGGCTGTGAAATGTCCCAACAGTTTAGGTGCATAGACTCGTTTTAAACCTTTTATCTGCTCTCTCTTCTTATACAGTCTTATCAAACTTTCAGCCACATAGCGCAAGTGATTATCCGTGTACATCCTTCTCGGAATCGAGAGCCGCACCAACTCCATGCGGGCTGGCAGAAACTTTCCAGTTTCCTCGTCAACTTTCCCGAAACATGAACTGCCAATCTCCACAGCCCTAACCCCCGCTTCGATGTAAAGTTGCACAACCAACGCTTGACCTGGAAACTCTTCTGGCGGAATATGCGGCAGAAACTTTTTTGCATCTATGTAGACTGCATGCCCGCCTGGAGGCTCAACTATTGGAACTCCTCCGTCTCTTAACAATTTTGCAAAGTATTCTATTTGGCGATGTCTATACTCTTGGTACTCCTCGTCTATTGCTTCGTAAAGTCCTATAGCCATAGCCTCAAGTTCTCTGCATGCAAGTCCTCCGTAGGTTGTGAAGCCTTCGATTGTGATTGCTAGGTTTCTGAATTTCTCGTAAAGCTCCTCAATGTTTGTGCAAAGCATTCCACCAATGTTTGTTAGCGCCTCTTTTTTGCCGCTGAACGTGCATCCATCAGCGTAGGAGAAAATTTCTCTTGCAATTTCTTTTATGCTCGTGTTCTGGTAGCCTTCCTCTCTTTTCTTAATAAAGAAGCAGTTTTCGGCAAAACGGCACGCGTCTATGAAGAAGGGTATCCCATATTTTTTGGCAACTTCACTGACTTCCCTTATGTTCTGCATTGAAACTGGCTGCCCGCCAGCACTGTTGTTGGTGATTGTAATCATTATTAACGGAATCTTGCTCGGAGTTTTCTCTTTTATAAAGGCTTCAAGCTTTTCGACGTCCATGTTGCCTTTAAACGGCAAAATTTTCTGCGTGTCATAAGCGTCCTCAACTACAAGGTTAACTGGGACGCCCTTATTCCTCAAAACGTTTGCTTCGGTAGTGTCAAAGTGCATGTTGTTTGGGACGTAACATCCAGGAAAAAGCATGGTGGAAAAAAGTATGTTTTCCGCTGCTCTTCCTTGATGTACTGGAACGAGGTATTTGAAGCCAAAAATGTCTTTCATCGCCTTCTCCAGAGAATAGTAACTTCCGCTTCCAGCGTAGGCTTGCTTTGTTGTTATCATGCCAGCCCATTGTTCATCGCTCATGGCTGAAGTTCCGCTATCGGTTAGAAGGTCTATGAAGACGTCTTCCACCTTAAGCATAAAGACGTTGTAGCCCGCTTCTTTAATGAGGGCTTCACGCTTTTCTCTAGGGTGAAGTTTTATTCTTTCCACCATCTTTATTCTGAACGGTTCAGGTAAACCCGACATGCGCTTCGATTTTCCCCCGTTTCACATTTAATTCTTAATTCAAAGGTTTTGGCTGGGGTAAGGGTTAATAAAAGTTGAGTTATCCAAACCATCTTTCTAACGTTATTTTTCCCTTAAGCTTGGTTATTCCGCTCTGCATTTTTTCTAGGGCTTTTTTAACGCGGTCTTCAGAGAAGTCTCTCTCGCCGCATATAAAGCGAATTACGCCCTCAACGTCTGGCTCTCTCCACTCAATTTCATAATTATCCGTAACTTTGGGGTTTAGGAAAATCTCCCTAATTCGTTTCGGCTCCACCGGGAACTCCGCGTTTTTAATGTGCGGCAAGGCGTTCTCGAGGCTTCCATACTCCTTGATTAGTTTAAGCGCCGTTTTCGGTCCAAGTCCTTTCACGCCCTCTGGGTTGAAGTCCGTTCCTATCAAAATTCCAACATCAACCAACTGCTCATACGTTATTCCACACTCTTTCAACACGTTTTCAAGTTCAACGATTTCTGGCACAACTTCGATGAACACGTTTTTGCCTGGAAGTTTACGTCTCCCAGAAATTGTAACGTTCCGTGCAAGCCTCGGCGCGCCGAAAAGCAAACTGTCATAGTCTTGGCTTGCGCAGTAGTCTGCGTCTCCGCGTTTGACTATGTGGGCTGCTTGGGCTTCTCCTTCACTTGGAGCTTGAATCCACGGTATGCCCATCAAATCCAAAAGCCTCTTGCTGTCTTCAGCCATGTAATCCTTTAGGCTTGATGTTGCCTGCGCGTACATTCGCGCTTCTTCGATTTTGCCCTCTTTCAAGGCTTGCTCATACTTTATGAGTGCCTCTTCCTTCGCTTTTACGCGCCTCTTTATTTCGATTTCTTTAAGCGCTGGCGGTGTTCCGTCAAAAACGTAGATGGGTTTTATTCCCATTTCAACCAGATTGCTTGTTCTGTAAAGCAGTCCGCTTAGGTGGCTTGTGACTCTGCCGCTGTTATCCTTTAATGGTGTTCCGTCTGGCTGACGGATGATTGCCAAAAACTGGTATAACGCGTTGTAAGCGTCTATTGCTATGGATTTTCCACTTAAATCCTTAAGCCTAACAACCGTTTTTGGGACAATTTCGCGGAGGTTTACACCCAAAAACCCTAACCCCACCCTAATATAGGGATTCGAACTGCGATAATAAACTTGCGAAAACGCCGCTTTCTCGGCTTTTAGAAGCATATAAGTTATAAGGGAGCTTGATAATTAGAGAAACCACCATTGAGGAATAATTGATGACCGAGAAAGCGGCAACAATAACGTTGGTTACATGCACAAGCTGTGGAAAAACTATTCCGCCTGGAGCAGAAGCAACAAAGTTTCTTTGTCCAAATTGCGGCGAAATCATGATTAGGCGTTGTGGAAAATGCAGAAAATTTGGTCGCCCGTATAAGTGTCCAAAATGTGGTTTTACTGGACCATAAAATTAGCGGAGGGATAACTTTGGGAAGCGTGATAGTCGCGTACAAAATCTTTCCAACAGACATAACCGTGAACTTTGAAGATTTGAAGAAGAAGATTGAGGCGTGTCTTCCAGAATTCGCGTCCGTTTACGGTTACGGTGAAGAGCCAGTTGCCTTCGGATTAAACGCCCTAATAGTGCACATAAAGTTTCCAGAAGACAAAACTGGCGTGTTGGACGAGCTTGAAAAGAAGTTTGAAGGTATAAGTGAAATAAGCCAAGTTCAAACGGTTATGGTGCGTAGAATAAGTAGATAACCTTAACTTACAGTCTAAAACATTTATATAGGATTAAGGCTCTGTTTCGAAACGTGTTATACACGCGTTTAAGGAAGTGTTCTTGTTGAGCGAAGTACAATTACGCGTCGGAGACGCAAAACAAAGGGATGTAGGCAGAGGAATCGCCAGAATAGACCAAAGGGCAATGCAGAAACTCGGCATATCAGCCGGCGACGTAATCGAAATAGTGGGCAAGAGAACAACGTCAGCAATTGCGTGGCCAGCCTACAGTGAAGACCAAAACCGCGACATAATTCGCATAGATGGATTTACACGCAAAAACGCTGGAGTAGCTATAAACGAGTACGTGATTGTTAGACCTGCAAAGGTTAAGGAGGGGTTAAGCGTAACCCTCGCGCCTGTTGACATGCGTTTAAACGTTGATGAGGACTTCACAAATTTTGTTAAGAACCGCCTCATGGAGAGAACCCTCGTTGAGGGCGACACTACGCTTGTTATGATGCTTGGGCACGCAATACCCTTCACGGTAACAAAAACTCGCCCGCACGGCATAATCAAAGTTACGCCAGAAACGAGGCTTACAATATTGAATGAACCCGCTCCAGAAGGAAAGGGCTTGCCGAGGACAACATATGAGGACATAGGTGGACTACATGAGGAAATTCAAAGGGTTAGAGAAATGGTTGAGTTGCCACTGAGGCATCCGGAACTTTTCCAGAGGTTGGGCATAGAACCGCCGAAAGGCGTGCTGCTTCACGGACCGCCTGGTTGTGGTAAGACGCTTTTAGCTAGGGCTGTTGCGAACGAGTCTGAGGCAAACTTCTTCTCAATAAACGGTCCAGAAATCATGAGCAAGTTTTACGGCGAGTCAGAGGCTAGGCTTAGGGAGATTTTCCAGCAAGCCCAGCAGAACGCGCCAAGCATAATATTCATAGATGAGTTAGACGCAATAGCGCCAAAACGCGAAGAAGTGACTGGCGAAGTTGAAAGGCGTGTTGTTGCGCAACTTCTCGCCCTCATGGATGGCTTGTCAGGGAGAGGAAACGTCATAGTAATCGGCGCAACAAACCGTCCTGGCGCGCTTGACCCTGCGCTTCGCAGACCAGGAAGGTTTGACCGTGAAATTGAGATTGGTGTTCCAGACAAGCAGGGAAGATATGAGATTCTCCAGATTCACACTCGTGGAATGCCGTTAGCAGAGGACGTTGACCTTAAAAAGTTGGCTGAGATGACGCATGGCTATACTGGCGCTGACCTCGCGGCTTTATGTCGAGAAACAGCCATGAAGGCTCTAAGGCGCTACTTGCCGCAAATAAACTTGGAGGAAGAGCGCATACCGCCAAGTGTCTTGGAAAAGATGGAAGTGAAAATGGAAGACTTCATAAGCGCCTACAAAGAAGTCACGCCCACAGCCATGCGCGAAGTTTACATTGAAGTGCCAACAGTCCACTGGGAAGACATAGGTGGACTTGAAGACGTTAAACAGGAGCTTAAAGAAGCTGTTGAGTGGCCACTGAAGAATCCAGACATGTTCAAGCGTCTTGGAATAAAGCCTCCGAAGGGCATTCTGCTTTACGGACCGCCTGGTTGTGGCAAGACGCTTTTAGCTAGGGCTGTTGCCACCGAAAGCGAGGCTAACTTCATAACGATTAAGGGTCCAGAAGTTTTTTCCAAGTGGGTTGGGGAATCCGAAAAGGCGATACGTGAGGTTTTCAGAAAAGCCAGAATGGCAGCGCCCGCAGTAATATTCTTCGATGAGATTGATTCGCTTGTTCCGCGTAGGGGCTTGGGCTTCGCAGATAGCGGCGTAACAGAGCGTGTCATAAGCCAACTTTTAACAGAGATGGACGGCATAGTCACGTTAGAAGACATAGTTGTAATAGCAGCCACGAACAGACCAGACATTGTTGACCCTGCTGTTCTTCGCCCTGGAAGGTTTGATAGGCTTATATATGTGCCAGAGCCAGACGAGAAAAGTCGCCTCCAGATTTTCAAGATTTACACGAAGAACATGCCTTTAGCTAAAGACGTTGACTTAAACCAGTTGGTTGCGATGACGAAGAACTATTCTGGCGCTGACATAGAGGCTTTGTGTAGGGAAGCAGCCATGCACGCTCTGCGAAGAGACGTGAACGCGAAGGAAGTTTCTATGGTTGATTTTCAAGAAGCGCTGAAGAGGATTGGTCCTTCGATTACGCCTGACATGGAGAAATGGTACAAGAGTTTCATGCAGCAAGTCCGTGTTGTGCAGAAGCCAGCAACACCAGTTGCTTAAAGGAGAAGCGTTGGCTTTGCCTGTTAAAACTTGGAAGACGCATCCAGCAGACTTCGTTTTATTGGAGATTCTGCGGAAGAAGGGTGCAATGGCTGATGACGAGCTTTTTGAACTGTTAAGCGAGGAGTTTAAAGATTTGGGGTTTAAAGACTTTAACAGGCTGCTTATGCGCTTGGAAATCGGTGGGAAAGTGCGTGTTACTTCGATGACTCGTGGAAAGAGGCGCGTTGAAATCCTAACATAAAAGCGTCTAAAAAGTTTCAAGTGCTTTTGATGAGTCAATCTGCAGATGTAATAGTTGTTGGCGGTGGACCATGCGGTTCCTTTGCAGCGCTTAACCTAGCAAAGTATGGGGTACGCGTAAAGGTTTTTGAAGAACACGGCGAAATTGGCTTTCCAGCGCACTGTAGCGGTCACATAAGTCTTAAGGGGTTAATGGATTTAGGTTTGCTTCCACTTCCAGCAAACATTGTAGAAAACACTTTTTTTGGAGCGAACTTTTACTCGCCTGACGGTGTGGAATTTGCTGTCCGCTTTCAAAAGCTGTTAACATGCGTTGTTAACCGCGCCCTTTTCGATAGGCACATTGCAGAACTCGCAAAGTCTTACGGCGTGGAGTATTGCATGAATACGCGTGTCGAGTCATTGGTTTTTGAGGATTGCTTTGTCAAAGGCGTAAAACTCAGCGTGGACGGAAACGAAAAAAGTGAGCACGCAAAAATTGTGGTTGACGCTGAAGGCGTATCTTCGAGAATTTTGAGGCAAGCTGGATTGAAGTGTGCTGACGCTCCTTCGATAGTTAACGGGGTGAACGCTGAGGTTGAGGGCATAAGCGATGTTGAAACAGACTGCGTACAAGTTTTTCTCGGAAGCGCATATGCCCCTGGCTTTTACGCTTGGATTATCCCGAGGAAGGATGGAACTGCGAAGGTTGGGTTAGCCGCTAAATGGGGAAATCCAAAAGAGCTTTTACATCGGTTCATTTCGAAAAATCCCGTTGCCTCAAAAGTGCTTAAAACAGCAAAGATGTCGCATGTCGTTTTTCATCCAATATCACTTGGAGGGTTCATACCAAAAGCGTTTTCTAACGGTTTTTTGGCTGTTGGCGACGCTGCTTCGCAAGTGAAGCCCACAACTGGCGGCGGCATAATCCTTGGCATGAACTGTGCGAAAATTGCAGCTGAAACAGCGCTTGAAGCGTTGCTTGCGGGTGATTTTTCAGCAAGCTTTTTGGGTGCTTATCAGAATCGTTTTAGGAGAAGCTTTGGTTTTGACGTGCGTTTTATGCTTGGGGTTAGGCAGATGCTCGACGCAATTTCAGATGAAAAGCTTGACTCTTTAATTAAAACTTGTATTAGGCTTAATTTGGATGAAGCGCTGCGTGGCTTCAGCGACTTGGATTTTCAAGGAAAAGCCCTAATACGGCTTTTGCCCAAACCTAAAATTTTGCAAGCACTTTTCGCTTTCTTCCTCCTATACCTTTCTGCGAAGCTTTAAAATCCTTGAATGCTGAACTGAAGAAAAGGGTTGGGCGAAATGTCTGAATTCCGCTACAAACAAGTCCTAGTTTTCCGCTCCGACTTAAAACTGAGTAAGGGTAAGATTGCGGCTCAGGCTGGGCATGCAGCTGTAACAGCCGCTGAAGAAGCGCGCAAAAGGCATCAGACTTGGTGGAAGGCTTGGATAACAGAGGGGCAGTGCAAAATAGCCGTTAAAGTGAAAAGTGAAAAAGAGCTGTTTTCGCTTAAGGAGCAAGCAGATGAGTTGGGGTTGCCGCATGCGTTGATTGTTGATAGGGGGTTGACGGAGATTCCCCCGGGTACTGTTACATGTTTGGGGATAGGACCCGCGCCTGTGGAAAAAGTAGATAAGGTTACTGGGAATCTTGCTCTTCTTTAATTTAAAAATGGGGGGACGCTAGTTTAGTAACTAGCGTGGAACGTTCTCTTGATTTTTGTTTTGTAGAGTGTGATTAGCACTGTTGCTGCTAGTAGGGTGGAAAGCATGAGTGACGTTGGTAATTCTGGTATAACCCACTCTGTTCCAGTCCATCTTATTATTACGCCACCAAATCCAACAGCCCATCCGTCAGTCGAACTGAGCATGTGTATGCTTCGCAACTCTTTTGTTGTTGGGCTTGACACTTCGCTCCATGCGGTTCCGTTCCAATGTAATATTGTGCCGCCATACCCCATTGCCCATCCATCAGTGGAATTGACCATGCAAAGCGCGCTGAACCATCCATAACCGCTCTTTGGCGTCGGAACTATTGACCATTGCGTACCATCCCAGTGGAGCATAATCTAGGAGGAACCAGCAACCCAAACATCATTTGAGCTTACCCGTGAAACTGCATTGAGCTCCGCTGTTGTCGGGCCTATGACTCTTGTCCAATCTCCATCCCAATGTAGCATTTTTCCAGAGCTGCCCACACACCATCCATCCATGATTATCTCAAAGCGTCCAGGAAATGGAATCCAAAAGATGTTGTAATACATTGTAATGGCACGGAATGGGCCGCTTGTAGGTAAAGTTTGTGGCTCCCACGCTTCAGAGGTTTCATTCCACCAAAGCATTCCAAGAGCGCCCACAGCATAGTAACTTGGTATCAGAGGCGCTGTTGCTGCAATAGCCAGAAGGTTTTGCGTCGTTCCGCTATTCACGTTTTCCCATGCGGTGCCGTTCCAGCGAATCGTTACTCCATTGAGGCCTACAGCCCATCCGTATGTCGAATTGAACATGTATATGCCTCGCAAGTCTTCTGTTGTTGGGCTTGGAAATGCTGTCCATCTTACTCCATCCCAGTGCAGTATTGTCCCATCATCGCCTACTATCCAACCGTCAGTGGAATTAACCATAGAAACGCCGAAAAGGTCTTTCGTTGTTGGACTGAAATAACAAGTCCAAACTCTTCCGCCTGCATGAGCAAGAGGCAAACTTGAACTCGATGCTACAGCCATAATCAAGAGAACCAAGCAAATCAAAGGCTTTGTTTTCATTTTAAACCACGACCAACATTTTTGGGCGGATTCCATAAAACATTTTTGGTTAATTCGCTAACTAATAAGCGAAAATAATGTTTGTCTCAAAACTGGATAAAAGCATAGGAATAGAAACTTATGCTACAAAATCGTTGGGGATTGGCGGGGCAATTAAACAAAATATTGAAGATTTTGTTGTTAAAGAAGTTCTTGTAGACGGGTCAGTCGCAGAGACCAACACAATAAACCATAAACCCTTAGGCGCATCTCCACTTAAGAACAACTATTTACTATGCATCTTAACCAAAAAGAATTGGGATACATTCTTAGCCATCAAAACAATTGCTAAACAATTAAACATAGATGCCGCACGTTTTCAAATCGCAGGCATAAAAGACGCTAAGGCAACCACCAAACAACACATCACAATAGAAGGAATTTTAGCCGAAGAAGTTGCAAAAGTCCACGTTAAAGACATAAAAATACATCCAGTAGGATACGTACACAGAAAAATTTCACCCTACTTCCTACTCGGAAACAACTTTCACATAACCATAAGAACAATTTCAAAACCCAAATCCAAAATCCAAAAAAGAATCATGGAAACAATTAAAGAAATCCAGGAAAAAGGCGGAATTCCAAACTTTTTCGGTCATCAACGTTTCGGCACAACACGCCCAATAACACACCTCGTTGGAAAAGCGCTCATACAAGGAAACTTCAAAAAAGCAGCAATGATTTTCCTAGCCAAACCAAGCCCACATGAGCATCCAGAATCCAGACAAGCAAGGAAAAACCTAAGAGCTACACAAAATTTCGAAAAAGCGTCGAAGATTTTCCCGAAAAATCTTCGCTACGAACGTTCAATGCTTAAACATTTAGCCAAAAAACCAAACGATTTCATCGGAGCTTTCAGAAAACTGCCTGCAAAACTTTTGAAACTTTTCCCGCAAGCTTATCAAGCTTATCTCTTCAACAAGTTTTTGAGTGGAAGAATTAAAAGTGGGCTTTCGCTGAACAAAGCCAATGTTGGCGATTACGTCGTCAACGTTGAACGCAATGGACTACCAATGTCAAGTATGCATAGGCTTGTCGACGCAAAAAATGTTAGCGAGGTTAATGAAGCCCTAAAAGTGGGAAGAATGCGACTAGCGTTGCCGCTGGTTGGCTTTAAGCAACACTTATCCAAAGGCTTCCAAGGAGAAATTGAAAAACGAATTTTAGAAGAGGAAGGCGTCGCACCAGAAAATTTCAAAATAAGCATGATGGGTGAAATCAGCTCCAGAGGCGGACTTCGCACCATAATAACGCCATTAAGAAACTTTGCACTAGGCGAGATAGCAAGAGATTCAACCAACCCTTCCAAGAATATGGTTGAACTGCGTTTTATGCTGCTCCGCGGTTCATACGCAACCGTCTTACTAAGAGAAATTATGAAGCCGCGAAATCCAGTGAAAGCTGGATTTTGAAGCGTTAATGCTAACGCGCTAATTCTTTTTCCGCATTCTTCAGTAACAATTGCTTTTTCCTTATGGGCACTATAACATTTGCAGCGTACTGGTGCCCATCAGCAACGCCGAAGCCTTCAGAAGCCTTTTCCAGCAAGTTCACTGCTCCTGGAAGTTTGCCACCGTCGATTAAAGACTGCATTGTTTTTGGCACGCGCACGGAAGCCTTAACAAAATTTTCTTTTAGTTTTCCCCAGTTTGGAATTTCCCTAGGCACGTTTACAAATCCCAGAATGTACTTTTCGGGTTTTATTAGGCTCTTCTGGTAAGCCAAGAAAGAGCAGAATTGTCCAATCACTTTTGTTCCCATTCCACGGTACATGTCTCCAGCATCAAACCATTGGATATGCTCTGTTTCCTTCAACCTTTCACGGTAAAGTCTAGCCAAAACTTGACGGTTAGCCTCCTTGCGTCTAGCCTCCAAAACTTCAACCTTGCTTTCCACATCATCGCTTAAGCCTTCAAGACAAGCCTTTATCCCCATCTCTGGTCCACCTTCATAGTAGCCCACCGCGCCCAAAATCTGAAGCTTCGAAAAAAGCGTGTCCAAACGCACTTTCAACTTTTTCACTTCAAAGTTTTTTCCTTTCTGCTGCACCACTCCACTTTTCAAGGCTTCTTCCAAAACCATCTTGTTTATCGCTTGAAAGCCTTCTGGAATTTCGCAGCTCCCAACAAGAGCCAAATAGCTTAAGTCAAAATTTTCTTCGTTTAGGGCTTTAGCAAACAAGTAGCAGCATGTTGCTCCAGAAAAGTCTGTTTCGCCCCTAAACCCGTAATGTTCAAAGTTTAAATCCAAAACTTTCGGGTCTGATGAAGGTTTCGGGTCGTGGTGGTCAAGTATTATCGTTAGGTTCTTGCCCTTGTTAAACTCTGAAATTAAATCTGCGTGTGAAGAGCCTATGTCAACATAAAATATGGTCTTGCCCTCTTTTGAATGTAAATCCTCTATAACTTCAGTGTAAACCTTTTCAAGGCAGAAAGTTTTGGCTTTCACCCCTTCTCTCTCCAAAGCCCTCAAGGTTATAGCTGCAGAGCACAACCCATCAGCGTCATCGTGATGTATTATTAGGGCTTCTTTAGGCTTAGCGGCTCTAAAATCCTCAACAACCTTTTCCACCCTCAACCTAAAATCATCCAATCCCAAACACTAAAGCCTCCTAACCTATGGTCTTCAACAAGTCTGAACGAGTTATTATTCCAACAACTTCTTTGCCGCGCACGACCAAAACTCCTGGATGGCTCTCAAGAAGTGGACGTATAAAGTCTATTGGCGTTTCTTCTGAAACCCTGGGCAGCGGGGGACTCATTATTTTCTTAACTTTTTCTTCTGCGATGTCAGCTTTAAGGTTTCTTATGATGTCCTCTTCCGTTATTGTTCCAACAATTTTTCCTTTGTCCAAAACTGGCATCTGCGATATTGCGTTGCGCACCATGATTTCGCTTACCTTTAAAATGCTGTTGTTTGGCTTCGCGAAAATCACGCCTTTCGTCATAAAATCCTTACATTTCACCCTTTTTCCGCCAGCTAAAACTTCCAAAATTCTGTTTATTGTCGAAAGTCTTGGGTCGACTTTTCCCTGTTCTATCTTTGCAATGTGCGCTTGCGAAACTCCAACAAGCTCTGCTAATCTTTTCTGGGTTAGCCCAGCCTCGATTCTTAGCCTTTTTAGGTGGTCTCCAGTTATCGCCAAAAATAACCACCAGTTATTATCCTACATAAACTGATACAGTAAAATATATATTTGTTATCGTGTATACACCTTAAACTTCTCGGATGGAATGTTAAAATGCGAAACATAATCGTTGAAGACTTAAAGCAAACCCCACTGGAAAAGCAGCGCATAGAAATAGTTGAACGGAAAGGTTTGGGACACCCAGACTACATATGCGACGCAGTTATGGACCAAATCTCAATACACCTAAGCAAGGAATACTTGGAAAAGGCGGGCGCAATACTCCACCACAACGTTGACAAATCATTGCTTGTGGCTGGCGAATCAGAACCAAAATTTGGAGGAGGCACAGTTAAACAGCCTATGCTCTTCGTTTTTGGTGATAGAGCCACTTCAGAGGTTAACGGCACAAAAATTGACGTTGCGGGCATTGCCGTAAAGGTCGCAAAACAGTGGTTCAAACAGAACATGCGCTTCATAGACCCAGAAAAGCATTTGAAATATCAAGTTGAGTTGAAGCCTGGTTCAGCGGGGCTTGTTGACATTTTTAAGCGTGAGGGCAAAGTTCTAGGCGCCAATGACACGTCTGCCGCTGTTGGTTATGCGCCAATGACTAGAACTGAAAAAATTGTTTTGAAAACTGAAAGGTTTCTAAATTCCAGGGAGTTCAAGCAGCGTTTTCCAGAGTCTGGAGAAGACATAAAAGTCATGGGTTTCAGAACAAACAACACACTAAACTTGACAATTTCAATGGCTTTTGTCGACCGCTACGTGCACAGCGAAGAAGACTACTTTGAAAAGAAAGCGAAAATCCTAGAAGAAACAAAACGCTTCGTAGAGGCAAACACGGACTTCGACAAAGTCAACGTTCAGCTAAACACTTTGGACATGCGTGGAAGAGGCATAGGAGGCGTATACTTAACCGTCCTAGGCACAAGCGCCGACAGCGGCGACTCTGGACAAGTTGGAAGGGGCAACCGCGTAAACGGCTTAATATCTTTAAACAGGCCTTTCTGCTCGGAGGCTGCGGCTGGCAAGAACCCAGTAAGCCACGTTGGAAAAATATACAACGTTTTAACCTACAAAATAGCCCAACATGTTTATGAAGAAGTCCCAGAAGTCGAGGAAGTTTACATTTGGCTTCTAAGCAAAATAGGCAGCCCTATTGACCAACCGACAGTTGCCGCAGCGCAAGTCATAATGAAAGGCGACAACTCACTTGACAAGGTTAGGCACGAAATAAGCGACGTGCTGAATTATGAGCTTGAAAACATAGACAAGTTCTGCATGGAGCTTGCCCAAGGAAAAATCCAAACATACTAACAATTTAATCATGCACACCAGCACATCTCTGAGACGCCGTGCGATTAAATGAGGATTTACACGTGCAGACAAGCACGTTTAAGATTCTAGCAGTTGTTGCAAGCATATTCTTCTTCACAAACTACCTGACTGGAATGTTCCTACCCGTGTATTATGTAGAGTTAGGCTTAAGAATAGGCGACATAGCTGCGCTCCTGCTGATAACCTTCCTAATAGTTGGCCTCCTCCCAACACTCTTACTAAGGCTTACAAAAAACTTTGAAAGAATATTTTGCCTCGGAATAATCTTCACAATGTTATTTTACGCGGCGTTAATCTACGTTAAAAGCCCAATAGTGCTTGGAATAGCCTACGGCTTAAGCATAGCGACGTTCTGGCCGAGCTTCAACCTCCTGCAATTTAGGCTGAGTACATCAAAAATTAGGGCAAGAACCGTAAGTCTATTCTCCTCAATAATACCATCAATTGCCAGCATCGTCGGCCCAGCAGCTGGCGGCTTCATTATAGAAAGCTTCAAGTTTCAATCTCTTTTCGCTTTGTCCATAATCCTATATTTTGTTGCATTAATCTTCTCAACGCGCATGGAATTTAGAGCCGAAACTTGCGGTTTATCAATTCCAAGAGAAAGAAAATTCCTAGCCTTTTTTGCAACGTTCATTTTCTTCGGTATGTCTGAAGCTTACTGGCTTGCCTACCCGCTCTTTGTTAACAAAATTTCAGAAACAATCTCCATGATGGGCGTAGTTCTCGCTGCGGCGAGCGTTATAATGTCTGTTATAACTTTTATGGTTAATTGGCTTTCAGACGTTAAAATGAGACGTGTTGAATTCACCGTTATAGGCACGTTGCTAAGTGCTTCTTGGCTCTTCTTGATAGGTTATGCTTCAAAACCACACGAAATAGTTTTGTTATCTATTCTGTCTGGTTTGGCAGGCGCCTTCAATCTTTCATGGTTCGCCCATTACGGAGACTCCTTCAGCAAAGAACACTACGCAAGCACACTCGTTCTCATGGAGGTGGGCTTAATGACTGGAAGAATAATAAACCTTTTGCCAACATGCATTTTCCTTCCAGACGGAAACTTTTTGGGCTACTTCACAATTTTAGGAGTATTCTCGCTAATGCTCATTCCCATCCTAATAATAAGCAAAACAAAACTGATTAATTGTTAAAAGGCTTAAAAGCACTTGTGACCGAAATATAATGCAGCGTGACTGACATGGCAGAAACCTCCGAAAAATTGCCGATATCCGAATTCTACAAGGTTATCGATTACGTCACGATTTTTAAGAGTGAAAAATGGTGGGAAGCCATCGTTGTCTTTGAATCTTACGGGAAACGCTCAATAGGCTTGTACCTTTGGCAAAAAAGAAACGGCGCATGGAAGCGAAAGCATAAGTTCAACATAAGAAACCTTGAAGAGTGGAGCAAACTTAAAAGTGCAATAGAACAGTTAGCGCCAAAACTTGCTTTAAAATAGCCATTTTGCCGTTTATCTCTGTATTTTCAATTCATATTCAAAAACAGAATCCAAAATTGAATAATTTTATTAATAAACCCACATAACAAAAAACAGAGGCGAACACCATGGAAGCTGAAGAAGCACAAAGTGAGGAAATCCTATCTGAAGATGAAATCCAACAAGAAGAAAGCGTTGAACAAGAAGAACTCGTGGCAGAAACAGAAGCGCTTGAGGAAAGAGAGCAGGAGAAAGAAGAGAAAAAAACCAAATCAAACAATCAAGTTGAAGATAGAAGCAGCTTCATCCACGGGCTTTCCGTAGGCCTAGGAGTTGGCTGCATCGCCACATTCATTATAGTCTGGGTTTCATTATTCTTTACACCGCAGCTACCCCAAGCAATCACGTATGAAAATCTGCTCTCAGTATTCATTTATCCACTTATCTACTTGTTGGCGGTTGGCCTAGTAGCCTTAACAGCGGGTATAGTGAGAGAATACTATTCCACAAGAGGCAAACTCTAAAAGAGCACGTAGATAATCAACCAACTTTTTCCAAAAAACTAAATTTTATAATAGTTTACACTTTAAATGAATTGTGAAAGGCTAATGTCGGCAAAACTTAAGGAACTCCTAGAGAGAATTGTTGGGGAAAGAGCGCCTGGGCCTTCTCCAACGTTTTCTGTTTTTCACATACTACACGCGATAGAACTCATAGCTGAGAAAAAGTTGGGCAGAGGCAAACTTGCTGAAAGCCTAAACGTAGGCGAAGGTGCCGCACGAACAATAGTTGACAGGTTGAAGGATGCGGGGCTTATTGAAACTTCAAAGTCTGGTTGTGTGCTTACAAGTAAAGGCGTTAAATTTTGGAATAGTTATAGGTCAATTTTTGTGAAGAAGGCTGAAATTGGGAAGAACGAGTTGACACTTTCAGATTACAACTTTGCAATTTTGGTGAAAAATCGTGGAGATAAAATACGATATGGAATCGAACAGCGGGACGCAGCAATAAGGGCTGGGGCGAAAGGAGCCACAACCATGATTTTTATTGAAGGTCAGTTAAAAGTGCCTTCCATAAGCGAAGATGCCAAAAGCGATTTTCCAGAGGCAACATCCCAAATATTTAAGCTTTTCAAACCAGAAGAAAACGATGTCATAATAATAGCAAGTGCAGAAGACTCGAAAAGCGCCAATTATGGTGCGCTTGCAGCGGCATGGACGCTTCTTGAAGACTGCTAGACAAAGCAAGTGCCTTAAAACTTATCAAGACTGGAAATTACTGAAGTAGCGTGGGGGCGTCTCCAAAATGGTGGAATTCGATAAAATTGAAGACTTCATTTTTGAAAAGATGTCTGCGACGCATCTGCCAGGCTTAAGCATAGCTGCAGTTAAAGGAAGCGAGGTAGTCTATAGTAGGGGCTTCTGTTTCAGGGATTTGGAGTATGGACTTAGGGCTACACCAGAAACATTGTATGGCGTTGGCTCTGTAACAAAATCTTTCACGGCACTATCAATCATACAGCTTGCGGAAAACGGAAAACTAAACCTAGAAGACGATGTCAACAAATACATTCCATTAGAGCTTAAACCAATGGGCGTTCCAGCAAAAGTACGGCATCTCCTCTGCCACGCTTCTGGCATACCAGCACTTGCTTATGCCGAAGCGTTTATCCGTTACTTGACTGGAGCAGGCGGTAAGTGGATTCCAATAGCTAGCCATGAGGATGTAATAACGTTCATGAGGGAAGCCAACGAGTGGGCTTTAACCAAGCCTGGCGAAAGGTGGTTTTATCTAAACGAGGGCTACGTGATTTTGGGCCATATTATAGAGGAGCTTTCTGGCATGAGCTACGAAGATTATGTTAGGGAAAAAATTTTGAAGCCATTGCGCATGAACCGAAGCTTCTTCAAAAAGGCTGATGTGGAAGCAGACCCTAATGTTGCTGTGCCCTACATAATCACAAGGGACGGTGAATGCAAAAAGTCGGTGCATCCCTATGGCGTTTATGCTGATGGCGGCTTAATAAGCAACGTTCTGGACTTGGCAAACTACATAAAGATGTACCTTAACCGTGGAAGCTACGAAGGTGCAACTTTGCTTTCGCGTGAAGGCATAGAAGAAATGGAAAAGCCTCGTGTGTCCTTGCCGCTCCAAGTTTTCGGCGGGGAATCCTACGGTTATGGTTTGATGATTAACCCAAACTTCTTCGGCAGAAAGCTCGTTGGTCACGGAGGCTCCGTTCTGGTTTACACAGCCTACATCGGATACATACCCGAAGAAAACGTTGGAATAGCAGTGCTTGCAAACGGAAGTGGTTACCCGCTTTCGCAGATTGGACTTTATGGCTTAGCACTTATGATAGGCGAAGACCCCGAAAAATTGCCGTTCATGAAATATGAGAGGACATATGACTTGTTGACTGGACTGTATGAAACTTACAAAGGAACAATGGATGCGCAAGTTGTCAGCAAAGGCGGGATTCTACAGCTTGAAATTAAGGACAAGTACACGGATATTATTATACCGTTAATTCCAGAAGACATAGAGGGTCGAGTTAAGAGGTTTTATGCTATTCAGTCTGGCGGAAAACTTCCAGTAGAGTTCACGGTTGAAGGAAATAAAGTGGAACTGGTTTACGAAAGGTATAGGCTGAAGAAGGTCAGCAACTTAAAGTAACGCCGAAATAATGAACCATATTCTGAACTTCATTGTCCAGCCTTTTACTACTTCAAAGAGAGAATTTTCTCCTCCGCTGCTGCCAATCCAGCTCCAAGTTCAAGGTTGTATCCCAAACTTTTTAATGATGTTTCTACGGCTGCTATTGTGGAAAGGACATCGTTTTGGCTTACGTTTCCCATGTGTCCAACCCTGAAGCCTTTTCCCTTTAACGGTCCAAGCATAGACGCCACTATTATCCCGCGATTTTTCATTTCGCTTCTAAACGCAGCGTCATTTACACCTTCTGGATAGTACACTGCAGTAACAGTGTCAGCGGCGTATCCTTCATCCGCCACCAACCTCAGTTTTAATGCTTTCACGGCTGCCCTTAAGGCTTCGGCTAAAACGTGGTGCCTTCTAAACCTGTTTTCCAGCCCCTCATCTAGGATTATTTCAAGTGCTTCTGCTAGGGCGCAAATCATGTTGACGGGCGGCGTAGCAAAATATATCGAGGGGTCTCGCATTGATGGCAACCAATTTTTAATGTTGCCATACCAAAAATTGACTGGCGTCTTCCTTTTTTCAAGAAATTCTATGACTCTTTTGTTTGCCGAAAGTAGGGCTAATCCAGGAGGAACACCCATACACTTCTGTGAACCAGAAGCGCACATGTCTATGTTCCAGTCGTCAACACGGACTTCCATGCCGCCTAAAGAGCAAACGGCGTCAACAATGTAGAATGCGTCGCTTTCTTTTCTAACTATTTCGCCTATTTCCTCTATTGGGTTTGCAACTCCAGTTGAGGTTTCAACATGCGTTACAGTTACAGCTTTAAAATTGTCTTTTCGCAAAGCCTCTTTGATCATATTTGGATTCGCGGGTTTGCCCCATTGAAACTCCAAGACTTTGGGTGTTGCGCCGTGAGCCATCGACATTTTGACAGAATATTCTCCAAAGAATCCAGTCACTACATTTAAAACTTTATCGTCTGGTTCAAAAATGTTTGCGATAGCCATTTCTAAGGCTAATGTTCCAGAGCCAGCAACCACGAAAACGTCGCCTTCAGTCATAAAAACCTTCTTTAACCGTTCAAGCGCCTTCCTAAAGGCTTCAATAAACTCTGAATCAGTATGCGCGACTGCTGACTTGCTTAAGGCGCGCAAAACCCGCGGGTCAACATTTGTTGGTCCAGGAATCATGAGTAGTTTTCTTTCATTCATCCCCTTTGCACACTCTTGTATTGTTAATGCACTAATATTTCTGTATGAACTTTTTCTGTGTTTCTATTATTGCTTTGCTGTCCTTTGCTTTTGCATAGTCTTCAAGTCTTTCCTTATTTATTTCGATGAACGTGTGTCCCCATGTGAAAATTGACAATAGCCTATGTGCTTCTTCTTTGAAACCAGCAATGTAAAGTGCAGCCGCCAAGGCTTCAACTGTACTGAGCTTTGTTGGGCTTCCGAAGTTCACTGGGTTTCCAGCGACAAGATACGGCAAACAGCGTGACGTCCCCCTAACACTTTTTATTAGGGGTTTTTCCGCGTGCTCCCAACTAAAATCCAAAGCGGCTAACCCAAACTTTTCTATGCGCTCTCTGTCAGCTGGAGAAAAGGCTATTTCCGAAAAAGGATTCAAAACAACAGCCCTTTTTGGTAAAAACCTAATTCTATTCACTATTTCAACTAGTCCGTGGCGTTTAAGCTTCAAGGTAGTACATTTCTTAGGGTCGCACTGTCCAGCGTGATAAACAACTATCCTAACCTGTTTTTGCAACTGCCTTGCGCACCTTCAAGTGGCACATTGGGTCATTCAAAACCATCGGAATCTTTGCAATAAGGTCTGTTGCAGTCATGTGGAAACCTTTCTCCTCCAAAACAAAGTCTCCAGCAGCACCATTAACGAAAGCTCCAGCCACAGCAGCCTCAAATGAGTCTACACTATGCGCTAGTAAGGCGCCAACCACTCCAGAAAGCACATCGCCAGTTCCGCCAACAGTCATGCCAGGATTACCAGTAAAATTAAGTTTGAAGCGCTTTTCATCGGCGATTATGTCAACTGAACCTTTGAGCAAGATTACTGCGCCAAGTTCAGCTGCTGTCTTTTGCACTTCAGCCACCTTCTCGTTCAAGTTCTCTGGCAACTTTTTACCAGTTAGTATGGCGTATTCTCCAGCGTGGGGCGTTAAAACCAAAGGCGCATTAACTTTCCTTTTAAACTCCGCAAAGGCTTTCAATCCATCAGCATCCAAGAGCAGAGGCTTTCCAAAAAGTTCAATGGTCTCCACCAAAGCCTTAACGGCTTCCTTCGTTTCTGGATGCAAGCCCAAACCAGGACCCAAAACAACAGCGTTCACGTTTTCTATGTACGCCTTCAAAGCTGGTATGTTCCCAACGTTTAAGTGTCTTCCCTCAAGCTTTACGGTTATCAGGTCGGGCGACATGGCTGAAATTGTATAGGCTGTTTTTTCTGGGGCCGCAACATAAGCCAAATCAACGCCCGTTCGCAGCGCTGCCAAAGCCACAAGTGCTGGGGCGCCTGAAAACGTTTCGCTTCCGCCAATTACGAGTAAACGTCCAAAATCTCCCTTATGTGATTCTGCGGGACGCGTTTTCGTGGCGAGTAGGACATCGCCTGGACCAGCAAGGTTCTCGAATTCCTTTGGCAGTCCAATGTCTTTTACGACAAGTTCGCCGACATAGTCCTTGGCTTTTTCCAGCCCGATTTTTGTTTTGTGGAATGTTATCGTCAAGTTTGCCTTTACAGCGTCGCCTAAAACTTCACCCGTGTCAGCATCAACTCCAGTTGGAATGTCCACAGCCACTCGAAAAGCGTTGGCGGCGTTAATTTTTTGGACAAACTGCATGATTGGCGGTCTAAGCTTGCCCTTTGTTCCCGTTCCAAGCAGCGCGTCTACGATTATGTCTGCGTTTACCTCTGGAATTTGTGCGCTGTCGTGGACTTCGTGGATTGTGATGCCTTGTTTTAGGTGTTGTATTGCCAACCAGTTTTTTTGTGCGGAACTGTCGGAGATTTCTTCAGCTTTACCAGCGAGAATAACTGTTACTTTGAAGCCCATTGTGGATAAGTGTCGTGCCGCTACAAAACCGTCGCCTCCGTTTCCGCCTAAACCGCAGAAAACAGCAACTTTCCTTTCCGCGTTGAATCTTGAGGCTATTTCTTGGGCTACGTTTCTTCCAGCATTTTCCATAAGCTGAAGCCTTGAGACGCCAAAATATTCTGCATTTGTTTCTAGAGCGCGCATTTCGCGGCTTGTTATGTAGTTTTTCTCCATTTTCTGGAACCTAATAGCTAATGCCCCAGAAAAGAAGATAAGTCCTTCGCAAATTTTGAGCGGCTTTTCCTCCGAATTTTCAGTAAAATATTTTAATGTATAGCGAGAACATTAGAGGTGAGGAGACTAGATATGCCTACAGCCTTTGTGTTGATAAACACTGAAATTGGTTCAGAAGCAGATGTGCTGAAAGACCTGAAGAAGGTTGAGGGTGTTGAGGAAGCCTTCGCCGTCTATGGAGTTTATGACATAATTGCACGGGTTAAAGCGGACACTATGGATAAACTCAAGGAAATTGTGACTTGGCGTGTTAGGAGACTTGACAAGGTTAGGTCAACATTAACGATGATTGTTGTAGAGGAATCCAAATAGCACGTTTCTTCCTCTTTTTTATACAAAATACATTTTCTATTTTGTTGCCTAATGAATGGGCTGCTTGCGCATGGCATCGGCAGTAATGCACATAGGTTTAGATGACACGGATTCAACGCGCCGTGGATGCACAACATACATCGCCGCAGTTCTAGTGGAAAAACTACAAAAAATGGGCGTTGAATTTCTTGACTACCCAAACCTTATACGGTTAAACCCGAATGTGCCTTGGAAAACCCGTGGAAATGGCGCCCTATGCCTAAGAATAAAATATGAGGAAAATGTTGAGGAGAGGATTAAGGAGACTGTTATAAGCACTGTTGAAGAGCTTTCAGACATGCATTTTAAAGGCACAGACCCTGGCATTGTGTTTTTTAAAGCGGCAAAAATTCCAGCGGCAGTTAAAGCTTTTGCGAAAAGCACTATAACTGGGGTTGTAAAGCTAAAAGACGCTTTGAAACTCGTAAAACATTTCAGGGCGGAGGCTTTTGGATACAATAGTGGCAGAGGCATAATTGGCGGTTTAGCGGCTGTCGGCGAGACGCTTGAAAGAGACCACACCTACGAGGTTTTGGCTTACAGAATACCAGAAAATTGCGGCTTAAGAAGGATGGTGAACGAGCAGTCCATATTTGAAATGGATAGGGTGACGGCGCCATACACTTTTAACAATGTTGACTTGGAAAAACGTAGAGTGATAATTACTCCACGGGGTCCAGACCCAATACTTTATGGGATTCGCGGTGAAACCCCAGAAATTGTTAAAAAAGCCTTTAGCATGGTTAAGCCTCTTGAACCAATTGAGCGCTGGGTTATTTTCAGAACAAATCAAGGAACAGACGCGCATCTAAAACGCGTTAAGAGTTTATGTGAAGTTAAAGCTTACAACCCAGTTGTTGCTAGGGGAGTTGTTTCCGCAAACCCAAAAATTGTTCCGAGGCGACACGTGGTTTTTCCAATTAAAGATGAAACTGCAGAAGTGGACTGTGCGGCTTATGAGCCAACTGGAACATTGCGCAAAATTGTAAGAAAGTTGATTGCAGGTGACTTTGTCGAAGTTTATGGTGGCGTCCGCCCACCATCACATAATCGTCCGTTAACCATAAACCTTGAGAAAATTCGCATACTCAAACTTGCGCCAAAAACAGTTCTTTGTAATCCGCTCTGTCCAAAATGTGGCAAAAGGCTGAAGTCCATGGGTAAAAATAAAGGCTTTAGATGTGAATTTTGTGGTTCGCGTTATGTTGACCTTAAAAAAGTCGAGGTTAAAGTTAAACGTGATTTGAAAAAGGGCTTGTACATAACTTCAACTAGGTCGCAGAGACATTTAACAAAACCTATTACGCGTTATGGTATGGAGAAGCCTAAGGGCGCGTCAGTAAAGCTTATTGATGGTTGGCACTTTCCATAAAGAGGGCTATTCTTCTCGAACTTTGAAGATTTCACAGAGCAACCGATAAAGCTCGTCGCCTCCCTCAACCTTTGAAAACAAGTCTTTCTCTGCCTTCAGTATCCTTCCAACGGCTTGGTATGTTTGTCTCCATTCAAGTTCCTTCCACATCATACGGTAGTTTTTCAGTTCAATCCACGCCCTGAAAATAAGTACTGTGAACATGCCTAATGTTAACATTAAATTCAACACGTACAGCATTTCTATTCCATCCATGTTTTCACCCCCCATTGTAGTTGCTTCTCATATTCTGCAAAATGGTTAAATCAAACTTGCGATAAATGGCAACGTGAATGAGCGAGTTGTTTTCGCCTCTTATTTACCAGTTGGGCATCGGCGGGGTAGGCGGATTTATAGTTGGATTTGCCTTGAAAAAGTTAAGCAAACTAATAATGATTCTCTTAGGACTTTTCATAATCGCCCTAATCTACCTTAGCACGCGGGGAATAATCAACATAAACTATGAAGCTCTTTGGAGAGCCATATCCAACCTCTTCGGGTTGGCTGGCGAAGCCTTTTCTTGGTTTGTGCATGTTTTATCTCTTATGCCTTTCATTGGAAGCTTCGTCGTTGGTTTCTTGCTTGGTTTAAAACTTGGCTAAGTGTTTAAGCGAAATAGTTTAAATGTTTGTGAATCCTTAATCCTTTGAAATATGCTAACCGCCTTGTTCGGAGTGTTTAGCTTTGGAGTTCACCGTGGAAGAATATAGCGTTCCATTCTTTAAGGAGTTTGGCTACGTTAGGAAATTGTGTCCAAAATGCGGCAAATACTTTTGGACGCAGAATCCAAAACAAGAAACATGCGGCGAGGCAAACTCTGAAGAATGCGCCTTCTACACTTTCATAAACAATTCGCCGACAAAGAAAAGTTATACTTTGCGTGAGATGCGTGAAACCTTCCTATCCTTCTTTGAAAAACGCGGGCACACAAGGATAAAGCCATACCCAGTTGTTGCACGTTGGAGAGATGACATCTACCTCACCCACGCAAGCATAATAGACTTTCAACCATACGTGACAAACGGAATTGCGCCACCACCAGCAAACCCGCTTGTGATTTCTCAGCCTTGCATAAGGCTTGTTGACATAACAAACACGGGACCAACTTTTGGCAGACACCTAACAATATTTGAGATGGGCGGCGCACACGCCTTCAACTATCCAGAAAAGGAGGTTTACTGGAAAGACCAGACTGTGCGTTACCATCATGAATGGGCTACGCGTGAGTTGGGCGTAAAATCCGAGGAAATAGTTTACAAGGAAGAGGTTTGGTCTGGAGGCGGAAACGCTGGTCCATGCCTAGAAGCAATAATTAGAGGGTTAGAAGTTGCCACGTTAGTTTTCATGCAGTACAAAGTCGTGAACGACGAATTCATAAAACTCCCAATAAGAACAGTTGACCCCGGATACGGTATAGACCGTTACACGTGGCTTTCTCAAGGCGCACCAAGCGGCTTCCACGCTGTTTACGGCGACTTGCTTGACAAAATATTCCGTTTTGCTGGAATAACAAGTGTTAACGAGGATTTGCTTTGCGCTGTTGCCAAAGTTTCTGGGCTGGTTAGCTTGGATAAGACTGCCAGTAGGCTGGAGTTTAGAAGACGCGAAGCAGACCTTATTGGGGCTAATGTCAACGAACTGGACAAGTTTCTAGTCCCCATAGAAAATGCCTTTGCCGTTGCAGACCACACGAAATGCCTATGTTTCATGCTCGCTGAGGGCGTTGTTCCATCCAACATTCAAGCGGGCTACTTGGCGAGGCTTGTTTTCCGCAGAATCTACAGGCTTTTGAGGATGTTTGGCATACCAGAAAGGCTGTATGATATTTTTGATATGCAAATTGAGTATTGGTCTAGGGACTTTCCGCATTTGAAGGAAATGCGCAACGAAATTATGGAAATAATATCCGTTGAGGAGGAGAAGTATGGCGAAACGATAAAGCGCGGTGAGGGCATGGTTAGGCGAATATCAAGCGAGTTAAAGGCGAAAAACCAAGATGAGATTCCAGTTGAAACCCTAATAGAGCTTTATGACTCGCATGGGCTTCCGCCAGAAATAGTCCAGTTAATCGCTGAAAACGAAGGCTTAAAGGTGAATGTTCCAGAAAACTTCTACACCCTAATTGCACAAAAACATCTACAAGCAACCAAAACCGTTGAAGAGACAAAACCGCAAGAGCGTTTAGAAGCGGAAGTTGCCCAACTCCCAGAAACAGAACCGCTTTACTACTTTGACCAGTACATGCGCGAATTCGAAGCCAAGGTTCTGAAAGTGATAGACGGCGAATACGTTGTCCTCGACAAGACATGCTTCTACCCAGAAGGCGGCGGTCAACCAGCGGATGGAGGCTGCCTAGAATTTGATGGAGAAAAAGCTGAAGTCGTTGACGTCCAAAAAGTTGGCAAAGTAATCGTTCACAGAATAGGCGGCAAAACTGTTCCAAAGGAAGGCACAGTTATCAAAGGCGTTATCGACTGGGAAAAACGCTATGCGCTGATGAAGGCGCACACTGCGACGCATCTAATCAACGGCGCTGCAAGACGCGTTCTCGGACAGCACGTTTGGCAGTTTGGAACACAAAAGGGAATAGAAAGCACTAGACTTGACATTTCGCATTACCGAAGGCTGACACTCGAAGAAGTTCACAAAATAGAGAAATTAGCAAACCAAGCAGTGTTACAAAACATGCCAGTAGAAACAAAGTGGATGCCGCGCAACGAAGCTGAAAGCCGCTACGGTTTTAGGCTTTACCAGGGCGGCGCTGTTCCAGGAAAAGAGATTCGTGTTGTGGCAACTGGCGACTGGGATGTTGAAGCTTGCGCTGGAACCCATCTTAAAAGCACTGGCGAAATTGGCTTCATAAAAATAATTCACTCCGAGAGAGTTCAGGACGGCGTTGAGAGGCTCGTTTACGCGGTTGGCGCTCAAGCCCTAAAGGTGGTTCAGGAAAATGAGCGGCTGCTGTGGAAGGTTGCAGAAATTCTGAACGCGCCTTTGGAAAAGCTGGATAAGACGGCTGAGAGGCTTGTGAGAGAACTGAAAGAGGCAAACGCGGAAAGGCGAAGGCTGATTAAGGAGTTAGCGGCAAAAGAGAGCGCCGTCTTAAGCGAAAAACCAGAAGAAAAGGCTGAAACAATAGACGGCGTAAAGGTTGTTTTGCGTGATTTCGGCGAGTCTACAGACGTTGACCGCATGGTTCAAACCGCCAGTGAGATAATTAAAAAAGACGAGAGCGTAACTGTAATCTTTTATGGAGTAGACGGAAAAAGCGCGAGAATAATGGTTATGGTTGGGAAAGAGGCGCTTGAAAAGGGCGTGAACGCCAACGAAATAGTAAGAGAAGCATCAGCAATCATAGGTGGAGGCGGAGGAGGCAGACCAAACTTCGCCCAAGGCGGAGGAACAAAAATCGAAAAGCTCAAAGAGGCTGTTGAAAAAGCGAGGGAAATTTTGAAGAAGCAGCTAAAACATCGCAAGGTGAATTAAAGCCAGCATTTTTGTGGCAAGTTTAAAATAGGTCATGAACATAAACAGAGTCAAAGCATGTTGGAGAGAAAAGTGTATGGCAATTAATTTAGATGTTCTCGTAATCCACATCATAATAAACATTATAGTGATTTCACCTGTTTTGTGGCTACTTTCTTCGGCGCCTTCTTCACGGGAATAATTGCAGCCATAATCCAGTTTATATTGTGGCTTGCTCTTGTGAAACATTTCTTCGACTGTGGATGGCTTAGGGCTTTAGCAATAAGCATTCTGGCAGTGGTAATATTCGTGGTTATAGTTACTCTACTGGGGCTTATAGGATTCGTTCTTTGGGCTATTTGGTTCTAGCATTTGCACGAAATTTTTATAACTATCACACGAAAATATCAGAAAACCGCGGTTGCGAGGCGAACGCGAATGGTTAACCTAAACAAGATTGACACCATCATAATTGAAACGTTAAAGAACTCTGACAAGGACTTGACGCTTGCAGAAATCGCTGAAAAGACTGGCATACCCGAAAAGAAGGTTTTCACCTCGTTGCGCAAGCTTTTCGAAAACGAAATAGTTGACTGCGAAAACCGCCGCTACAGACTCGCAAAAAAGTAAAGGATTAAAGCAAGTTAGGCATTATAATCTTTGGTGTTTGATGTGAGGGACAGCGTTCTCCACGGGTAAAGGCAAAACATTTAATATCCCTCAAACCAATTCAGAAACCTTTATGGAATTTTTAAAGAAAATCGAGGAAAAATGGCAAAAACGCTGGGAAGAAGCCAAAATCTTCGAGGCAAACCCCGACCCTGCAAAACCAAAATACTTCATAACAGTGGCATATCCATATCCAAACTCGCCGCAGCACATTGGACACGCAAGAACCTACACTTTAGCTGACGTGCACGCAAGATATATGCGAATGCGCGGCTACAACGTGCTATTGCCGATGGCTTTTCACTACACTGGAACACCAGTTCTAGCGATGGCAAAACGCCTAGCAGAAAAAGACGAAGAACTAATCAAAGACTTCGTCGGCGTATACAAAATCCAAAAAGAGAAACTGAAGGAACTAACTGACCCGCTGAATATGGCGCGCTACTTCCACGAAGAAATCAAGGAAGGAATGAAAAGGATAGGCTTCTCTATAGACTGGAGACGCGAATTCACAACAATAGACCCACAATACAACCGCTTCATAGAATGGCAATTCGAAAAACTACGCGAGAAGGGCTATATAACCCGCGGAAGCCACCCAGTAGGCTGGTGCCCAAGGTGCGGCAACCCAGTCGGACAACATGACACAGCAGGCGATGTGGAGCCAGAAATAGGCGAATTCGCACTAATAAAGTTCAAACAAGGAAACATCATTTTTCCAACGGCAACGCTCCGCCCAGAAACCGTATTCGGCGTAACAAACATTTGGGTAAACCCAAAAGCCAAATACGTAAAAGCCACAGTTGACGGCGAAGAATGGGTTGTAAGCCAAGAAGCCGCGGAGAAACTCACCTACCTAAATCATAAAGTCAAAGTTCTCGAAACGTTCGAAGGAAAAAACCTAGTCGGCACTTACGTCGAAAACCCAGCAACCAAAAACAAGATAATAATACTTCCAGCAGAATTCGTCGACCCGAAAAACGCCACAGGCGTCGTCATGTCTGTTCCTGGACATGCCCCATATGATTTAATAGCGCTTGAAAACATCAAAAAAGCTTCTGAAACGCTGAAGGCATATGGCATAAAACCAGAACAAGTCGAATCCATTAAACCAATCTCACTCATCGAAGTGCCTAATTACTCGGAAATTCCAGCCGCCGACGTTGTAGAGAAAATGGGCATTAAAGACCAAACAGACCCGAAGCTGGAGGATGCCACAAAAGAGGTTTACCGCCACGAGTTCCACAACGGGCGGATGAAAAGCAACACTGGCAAATATTACGGCTTAACTGTGGCTGAAGCAAAAGACAAAGTTAAACAAGACCTGATGGCGGAAGGCAAAGCAACGACGATGTATGAGCTGCTAAACAGGCCAGTGAAATGTCGATGCGGAGCAGAATGCATCGTAAAAATCTTCGAAGACCAATGGTTCATAGACTATGGAAACCCACAATGGAAAGCCTTAGCTCACAAAAACCTAGAAAAAATGGAAATATTACCAGAAGAAATGCGCAAAGAATATGAAAACGTCATCGACTGGCTACACGAAAAGGCGTGCGCCAGAAAATCGGGCATGGGCACGAGGCTTCCATGGGATAAAGACTGGATAATCGAGTCCCTATCAGACTCAACAATCTACATGGCATACTACACCATAGCCAGACACATAAAAGAAAACAAGATAGACGCAAAGCAACTAACAAACGAAGCCTTCGACTACATCTTCCTCGGAAAAGGAAACGCAAAGGAAATTGTGGAAAAGACAGGACTTAAACTTGAAGCATTGGAGAAAATGCGAAGCGAGTTCCTATACTTCTATCCGCTTGACAGTCGCCATTCAGCACACGAACTGATACCAAACCACCTAACATTCATGATATTCAACCACACGGCAATATTTCCAGAAAACCTCTGGCCACGTCAAATAGTAACAAACGGCCACGTGCTGATGGAGGGCGCAAAAATGAGCAAATCCTTCGGAAACATAATACCACTACGCGAAGGACTAGAAAAATATGGAGCAGACCCGATAAGGCTAAGCGTTTTAGGCACGGCAGAGCTGCTGCAAGACGCAGATTTTAGCCCGTCAGTCGCAAAAGCCATGCGTGAAAGACTTGAGCGCATATACAAGTTCGTCGCGAACTTCGCCAAAGATAAGAAGCACGAACAAGAGCAAACAAGCTTATCCGTCTTGGATAGGTGGATGCTCAGTCGACTGCAGTGGCACATAAAAAGGGCAACAGAAGCAATGGATAAATTGGCTGTGCGAAAAGCCATACAAACGGTTCTTTACGAGTTAGACCAAGACGTTCAATGGTACCAGAGGCGAATGACAGAAGAAAACAGTGGTGCGACATCTTACGTTATGAGCGAAATCCTAAACGTCCAAATCAAGCTGCTCGCGCCAGTAGCACCACATATCTGCGAAGAACTTTGGGAAATGCTTGGCGGAAAGGGCTTCGTTTCCACGGCAAGCTGGCCAAAACCAGACGAGTCCAAAATAGACATCGAAGCAGAAGAAAAAGAGACCCTAATAATGAACGTTCTGGAGGACACTCTCAACATTGTAAAAGCTACGGGCATAACGCCAACAAAAGTTTGTTATTACACGGCTGCCACATGGAAATGGAAAACATACCAAAAAGCACTGCGAAAATCCGTCGGCACAAAAATTTCACAGAAAGACTTAATGAAAGAGCTTATGGAAGACCCTGAACTAAAAGCCAAAGCAGAAACGGTTGCAAAATTCCTCAACCAAATACTGGATGACATTAACCGTATGCCAGAAGAAAGAAAACAGAGGCTAATAAAAATCAAAGAAATGGACGAGCGTCAAACGTTAAAAGACGCTGAAAGATTCTTCAAAAAAGAATTAAGAGCCGAAATACGCGTTTACAGCGAAGAAGACCCAGAACGCTACGACCCTAAAAAACGGGCACAGCTAACAAAACCATTCAGACCAGCAATATATTTAGAATAGGTTTAGGCTCACAAAAATCTAGTTAAATGAGTTAACGTCGTCTGATTGACTCTGATATGGTAATTCTTCCTTCCACCACTCGTTGTTGTCACATAGAAATCCTCTTCTTCACGAAGGTTGCTCCCATACAGAAGCGCCAAAATTATACGGCAAATGTTAACCCTCGTTAACTTCTCATCCTTAACCTTCTTTTCAATCTCCTCTTGAAGAACCCTCGGATTAATAGTGTAAACAGTCTCCGAGGTCCCACTACTCTTGTAGTGCATTTCCATATCCTTCAACAAAAGTTTCACAACATCATAATACGGCGGTCTGCGATCCATAATCAACCGTAAATAATTGACAAGAGGGATAGGAAGTTCCTGATGAACTTCAGACACTTGCCTCCCCCATATCATAATAACAAAATTCGCTATTTAAAAAGTTTAAGTAGAAATGTTCTACAAAATGATAGATAAAACTATATTACGCGTTGCACATCAAACCCTAGAGAAGGGCCCGTGGCGCAGCATGGATACACTATGCCAAAAAGCGCGTCGGCCTTCTAAGCCGGAGATCCCGGGTTCAAATCCCGGCGGGCCCGTTTTGTGGTTGTTTTTTGAGCGGAAATTTTAAATTAGTAGTGCAATAATAATTGGTAAGCGCTTTGATGTTTAACTGGTCAGTGTATAAGGGATTGTTATGAATACGCATGTTGATGAGTTGAAGTTTCGTTTGATGACTATTGAGATGCTTAGGACAGCTAAGTATAAGCGGAACATAACCTATCGCGAGTTAGCTTCTAAAACTGGTTTGCCCGTTACTGTTTTGAGTAGATACGCGAAGGGGCATGTTTTGCCCAACACTGCTCGGGCTAGGCAACTTTGGAGAGTTCTAACCAAGCTTGTTGGTTTAGAGAATGAGCTTCGTAATAGGATAAGGTTTGATGAGGAAGGATACTTTGACAACACGGACATAATCGGCGATTTTAACATCCTTCAGCAGGCGGCTAATCACGCGCTTGCAAATTTCGCTGGAAAACGTGTAACAAAGGTTTTAACGGCTGCTGTTGACGGGATTCCCCTTGCCACTATGGTTGCAAACTCTTTGGGCGTGAACCTCGTAATTGCCAAGAGAGGCAAAGAAGTTGGTGTAAAAGCCTTTCTCGAGGAAACTTATGCGCTTAGGGATTCAGGCGTGACCATGACGCTTTACATTCCAAAGGACAGCATAAAAAAGAGGGACAGCGTCTTAATAGTTGATGACATGATTAAAACTGGGGAAACCCAAGCAGCGCTAGTCAACTTAGTTCGGAAAGCAAAGGCGGAAATTTCAGGGGTTTTCCTACTCATTGCAGTTGGTGAGGAGTGGAAGAAGAAGCTGAAGCTTTCTGGAGAATGTCCAATCGAAGTTATAACTTATATTAAGGCGCCTCAGGGTTTAAGCACTCAGCCTTAAAGAGGCAAATGGCGCATTTTCTTTTCCTGCAATAGTCTTTGCCAAGCCTAAGCAGTGCCGTCTCAAAATTTACAAAAGATTTTCCAGCTCCGCTGTTTTTTAGCCAAAAATTTTTTAGGTTTTCTTTCGCATTTTTCGTTTCTTCCTCGATTATTCCAAGTTTTTTGGCTGCGAGAACAACAAGCGCTGTTGGTTCTGGTTCAGCTTTTTCCCATATTCCACACAACTCTCTTAGGAAGATGCTTACTGTGACGTCGCCTATACCCTTACTGAGGCTTTTTAGCTTTTTCGCCAACTCCTCTGTGTTTTTTGCCTCGTTGTGTAGGCGGTTTAGGCTTCCGCCATAGTTTTCTATGAGATTTTTCATTGTTTCCAGAAGCTTGTCTGCAGTTTTGAAGTCGTATCGCGTGTAGCTTCCTTCATCCAAGATTTGGACGAGTCCGTCCCAACCAGTTTCTAGAATTTTTTGAGGCGTTAAAACGCCGTGTTTCTCGAAGCACTTGTAGGTTTTTATTGCGGCTTTTTCTGTTATTGGTGCGCCGAACAATATTGCCGCAAGGAACCACTTGAAAATTTCACGGTCTTTGCCTTCTGTGAGGTTTATTCCCAGCATTTCAGAATATTTTTCACCGAATTTTTCTGTTAGTAGCTTTACGTTCTCGCTTTTCATGGTTTCACTTTCCAACATTTTTTATAAGTTTTAGTGCATAAACGGTTTACTGGAGCTGGGGTTTGTGCTGAGTCGAACCATCGAGTGGCGTAATGGCAAAGTGCTTACAATAGACCAAACGAGGCTTCCAAACGAAACCGTAATCCTTGAAATTAAGAACTGCGTTGAAATGGCCGAAGCTATAAAAAGCATGAAGATAAGAGGTGCACCGCTTTTGGGGGCGGCTGCCGCCTTTGCCCTTGCCCTAACAGCTTACAATTCAAAAGCAAAGAGTAAGGATGAGCTTCTCAAGGAGTTGGAAAGGGCTGCAGACATTATTAGGGCGACGCGACCAACTGCTGTAAACCTTTTCTGGGCTTTGGATAGAATTCTTGCAAGGGCGAAGAACTTTCATGAAGACTTTAAAGCACTTGCTTCTTTCGTGGTTGAGGAAGCGCAGAAAATAGCAGACGAGAATGTTGAAGCAAACCGTAGGATTGGCAAGCATGGCGCAGAGCTTATTGCCGACGGCGACTCCATTTTGACACATTGTAATGCTGGCACCTTGGCTACTGTTGGTTATGGCACAGCTTTAGGCGTTATACGTGCGGCGTGGGAGCAAGGCAAGCGAATCAAGGTTTTTGCAACTGAAACTCGTCCGAAACTTCAAGGTGCAAGGTTAACAACTTACGAGCTTAAGAGCGACGGCATTCCAGTGACGCTTATAACTGATGGGATGGTTGGCTACGTGATGCATAAACGTCTCGTCAACAAGGTTGTTGTTGGCGCTGACAGAATTGTTCGCGATGCTGTGATAAACAAGATTGGAACTTTCGCAATCGCGGTTGTGGCGAAGGCTCATGGAATCCCATTTTACGTGGCAGCTCCAAAATCAACGTTTGACCTAATGCACACGTCGGCTGAAATTGTCATAGAAGAGCGAAGTCCAAGTGAGGTTACGCATTTCTGTTCGCAGCGCATAGCTGCGGAGGGCATAGGTGTTTTAAACCCAGCTTTTGATGTAACGCCGATGGAATATGTGACTGCGATAATTTGTGAAAGCGGCATCTTATATAAGGAAGACTTTGATAAACTAAAAGCTGAATGTGGTTTGGTGTGATGACTGCGGAAAAGGAGAAAGCTGTTGGCAAAGCTGAAGTCAAAGTTAAGGGTTTGCTAGTTGAGAAAGGCGTTAAAATTTCAGAAAAGCAAAACGTTGAGGAGCTTTCCTCGAAAGGTTATGGCGTGGTTGAAGACAAGTCGCTTATCCTGGCATTTTACGAGGCACTTTATCTTCTGGATAAAGGCTTACTCGAAGTAGAAGATGAAAACGGCAAGGCTGTTGACTTTAAGAAGCTTTTGCAGTTTTACGAGCGGGTTGACGAAAATGCATGGGCAAAGTATTTGGTGTACCGTGACTTGAGAAGTAGGGGCTACGTTGTTCGTGAAGGCTTCGGCTTAGGCATCGACTTTCGTGTTTATGAACGGGGCGAGTATGGTAAGGACACTGCAAAATACCTAATTTTGAATATTCAGGAGGGCAAACCAATTTCTGTTGAAGATTTAACCCGCGTTATGAGGCAATGTCAAAACCTCAAGAAGGAGCTTGTTTTGGCTGTTATGAACCGTCGGGGAGAAACTGTTTACTACTCCCTTTCACAATTAACCCTGCCATAAACTGTGGATGTGGCTAAAATGTCGTCTTTCCAAACCGTCCGCGGAATGCGCGACTTCATGCCAGAAGAAGCCAAAATGATGCGTTACATCGAAGGCAAAGCGCGTAGAATAGCTGAACTTTACGGCTACAAGGAAATCATAACGCCAGTCGTGGAGTCCTACGAGCTTTTGTCGGCTAAGGCTGGCGAGGAAGTTCGACTGCGAATGTACGCTTTCAAAGACTTGGGCGGACGCATGGTAGCCTTAAGACCAGAGTTCACGCCTTCTGTTGCCAGGCTTGTGGCGACAACACTGCGAAACGAACCGCGCCCTTTCAGGCTTTTCTGCGTTGGAAGCCTTTACCGCTATGATGAGCCGCAGATGGGTCGGTACAGGGAATTTTGGCAGTCAAACTTTGAGCTAATGGGGTCAAATAAGCCAGAGGCAGACGCGGAAATAATCATGTTAACAAACGATTTTCTGCGCAGTGTTGGGCTTAAGAATTACGTTTTCAAGGTTGGGCATGTCGGGGTTTTGAGGGGGATATTCGCCCAAGAAAACGTTGAAGAGAAAAATGTGAACGAAGTTATGCAGTTGATGGACAAGAAGGCTTACGCGGAAGCGGTTAGGCGTGTTAAAGAAATTGGCGTTTCCAAAAAATGCGTAGAAAACGTTCAAAGGCTCATTGAACTTAAAGGAAAAGATACTCTTGAAATAGTTGGGAAGATGCGGGAATGTGTTGGCGAATATGATAAAGCCTTGGAGGCTGTGGAAAACCTACAGGAAATTTTGAAGCTAATCGCTGAAGGGGAAAGCAAGATAACCATAACTGTAGACGCCGGTTTTGCAAGGGGACTTGAATATTATACTGGCGCAATCTTTGAAGTTAACATTCCAGAACTTGACATAGCATTGGCTGGAGGCGGAAGATACGATAGGCTTATAGAGTTGTTCGGCGGCGAGCCCACACCCGCTGTTGGAATTGCCCACGGGTTAGACCGCATAATGTTAGCTATGCAAAAGCAGGGCACCAAAATGGATGCTGCCGAAGCCAAAAAGGTCGTTGTCATTCCAGCAAAAGAGGAACTGAAGGCTGACGCCTTGAAAATTGCTAACAAACTTCGAGGGGCGGGCATAACCGTAGAAGTTGAGGTTATGGGCAGAAAGATGGGTAAAGCGCTTGAGGATGCGGATAGGCGCAAGATGGACTACGCCATAATTGTTGGCGAGAGGGAACTTAAAGACGGTGCGGTTGTTTTGCGGGATATGGCGAATAGGGTACAGAACAGCGTTAAAATTGAAGAACTTGTGGAAAGGGTAAAGGGTTAAGGTTCACTCTTCTAGGCGCTTTCTCTCTCTTCTCAAAAAATCTCCAATGTCCAGAACATTTTTAACCACGACGCCCTTTTCGACAGCATCTAAATCTTTGAGGATTATTCCAAAACCCAAACATTCACCGTACCTATTCAAAATCAACGTGTAATCGCCCTTCTTTCTTGAACCTTCAATTTTCGTTATTCCCCGCTTAAATAGGTCTCTGCCACAAATGAAGAGCCAAGCAGAACGTTCATCCACAAAAACCTTGTTTGCTTTCTCGTTTTTTGCAATAATTTTTAGTAAGTTGACGCTTGGAAGGAAAACGTCACTTTTAACCATTCCAAGATAAACGCCAGCGTAGAAAAAGTCATCTGCAATCAACCCCTTAAGTCTATCATTTAAAAGGAAATAACGGTTCTCCTTCTCTACAACATTTTCCTCGTCAAACTCGATTTTTATGCCAAAACGCTCCACAAAATCGCTTATAAATTTCACAGTCTTTTCACGCCCTCTTAAGCTTGCAAACAAAAAAACCTTGTGTTTTTCCAGGCCATATTCTCCTACAATTTTCTATTTGACTTTCAAGTCTTTTATCAAAAATTTTTGTGGGAGATTTTTCGCCGTAACAGCTGATTTTTTCAACTTTAAGCCCAAGCGTCTTCACTGCCCAGTCAATGTTTAGTTCATCTTCTTCTGGCTCAAGCGAGCATGTGGAATAGACGATTTCTCCGTCTTCAGCCAAAACATTAACAGCTTCAGCTAGTATTTCCCTCTGGAGTTTCGCATTTCTCTGCACATCTTCGAATGTTCTGCGCCTAAACCATTCCTTGTCTGCTGCGAAGTTTCCAGAACATGGGACATCCAAAAGAATTTTGTCAAACTTCATTTTGAGTTTTGAAGCTTTTCGTGCATCCAAACAATAAACAACCGTGTTTTTTACGCTACACCTTTCAAGCTGGTTCGCCAAAGCGTTAAGCCTATTTTTCTTAACATCCAAAGCTACTATTACGCCAGTGTTATCCATCAAATCAGCCAACTGAACAGTTTTTCCTCCAGGCGCCGCACATGCGTCTAAAACAACATTGCCTCGCAAATCCGTGAATAGTGTGGCTGGAATTTGGGCTGCTGCCTCTTGAATTGAATACATGCCTAGAAGATATTCCGTTGTTGCACCAACCGAAAATTTCGCCTTCTTAATCCAGTAGCCATTTTCAAGAAATGGGATTTTTTCAAGTTCTATGCCCAAAGCCCTTAGCCTTTCAGCGACATCCCAGCCTCCAGCGTTAATCATGTTTACCCTTATTGCTTGTCTTGGCTTAACATCGCGGTATTTCCATCCAAGCGCCTCGTAGCGTTTTATAAAAAATTCTTTCTGCAACATTAATGCTTATGTGGGAAACTTGGCTCATAAACTTTAGTTTCGGTAAATTTTAAATGACAAAAAGCCAATGCATCTAGCATCTAGTAGCATGGCGTGGTTTCATGAAAGAAAGATACGCTTTTGTCATAATGATAAAGGAGAAATGGTGGCGCGAATTTCTCCGCCTACGCTACATGGGAAAAGAAATCCAATCCTATGTTCGAAGAGGACTGGCTCCACCCAAAAACGCTTCGCTCATATTCTTCTACGTTACAAAGCCAATCTGCGAGATTGCCGGATACGCCGAATTTGTTGAGCGCAAGGTCGGCAAACCAGAAGACTTGTGGAAGGAGCACGGCGAAGAATCTGTTCTGGAATCTGCTGAAGAGTACTTCCAGTTTGTTAAGGACAAGAACTCAGTTTCCTTCGTAAGATTCAAAAACCTTAAGGAAGCAGCCAACTCAATTCCGTTGCGAAATGCGCTTATGTTTTTAGGTGTCAAAAGGCTTGGGAGACGCGGCTTCTACATCGATAGGGAAATGGCTGAAAAATTTCTCGCCATTATGGAGTAACAAGCGGTTCATTTGCTTGTGGCCCAACGTAGTTTTGTTAGCGTGAAAGCCTCATCTGCAACAAAAAGTTAATAGGTGACTTTTTCACTTTCCATGTAGCCTAACTTAAGTGAACCCAAATGTTGTTTAAGGCAAAAAACGAAGCCGTGAACTTCAATAAAACTTGGTTAGTTAGCAGAGAGAAGGTTTAGTGTTATGGGACGTTATCGACAAATTGAAGAAATAGTAAAACTGATGAACAATCCAGAAGTGATAAGGAACACAAGCATAATAGCCCACGTTGACCATGGAAAAACAACACTTTCAGACAGTTTACTCGCCGCGGCTGGCATCATAAGCGAACAAACCGCTGGTCAAAAGCTCTTCCTAGACTCTTGGGAGCTTGAACAGAAGAGGCAGATGACCGTTTTCGCTTCAAACATAAGCATGGTTCACACTTACAAGGGAAAAGAGCACCTCATAAACCTCATAGACACGCCTGGACACATAGACTTCAGCGGAGCGGTAACACGCAGTTTAAGGGCTGTTGACGGCGCGTTGGTGGTTGTTGACGCCGTTGAGGGTCCAATGACGCAAACGGAAACGGTTTTGATGCAAGCCCTCCGCGAAAGGGTAAAACCGATACTTTTCATAAACAAGGTTGACAGGCTAATTAAGGAGATAAAGCTGACGCCAGAAGAGATACAGCGCAAATTCGCAAAGATAATTGTCAGAATTAACAGCCTAATAGAGAAGTACGCGCCGCCAGAACACAAGAAGGACTGGCAAGTGAAGGTTGAAGATGGACGTGTAGCCTTCGGCTCAGCGCTTCACAAGTGGGGTTTAAACCTTCCACACATGAAAGCCAAGGGCGTAACATTTCAAGAAATAATTGACGCTTATTCTGGCGAACCAGAGGAAATCGCCAAAAAAGTTGACGCACTAAGCAAAAAAGCGCCACTATACGAGCCAATACTGGACATGTTCTGCGAGCACCTTCCAAACCCACTGGAAGCTCAGCCATATAGGCAGACGCAAATTTGGCCTGGAGACGTTAACAGTCCAGTGGGCAAAGCCATGGCGAAGGTTGACCCTAACGGTCCGCTTTTGATGTGTATAACCACGATTGAGGTTGACCCTCACAGTGGTGTTGTTGCAATTGGCAGGGTTTTCAGCGGCACTGTGGAGAAGGGCAAGGTTGTTAGGCTTATAAACAGTCGACAAAAGGGGACAATTCAGCAAGTTTACATGAGTATGGCTGCTGACCGCGTTATTGTGGACAAAATTCCAGCCGGAAACATCGCTGCACTTTCTGGTTTACCATCAATTCACGTGGGCGAAACAGTTGCGGAAGAAGGCGTTGAAACACAACCATTCGAAGGACTAAAATACGTTTCAGACCCAGTGGTCACGGTTGCCGTTGAACCAGAGGACATTAAAGACTTGCCGCTTTTCGACAAGGTTATGCACAAATTAACCTTGGAAGACCCCAACTTACACTTTACCATAAACAAGGAAAGCGGCGAATACCTCCTAAGCGGAATGGGCGAATTACACCTGGAAGTTACGGCTTACAGGATGCAGGAAGCAGGCTTAAAAGTGAAAATAAGCAAGCCCATAGTCATCTACCGAGAAACAATAAGCCGTGACTACAAGGGACCGCCAATAATGGGCAAAAGCCCAAACAAGCATAACAGGCTCTGGGTTACAATCGAGAAGCTTTCAGACGGCGTGATTGAGGCGATAAGGGCTGGAAAGATTTCTGAAATGCAAACGCGAGATGAACGTCAAAAGATTTTGACAAAAGAGTTCGGCTGGTCGACTGATGATGCTCGCAACGTCATAGCCATTGAAGGGACAAACGTACTCGTGAACAGAATCAAGGGAAGACAGTACGTTGAAGAAGTTATAGACCATGTGAAGTCTGGCTTCCGCGAGGCAGTCCACACTTGCGTACTAGCCAAAGAACCAGCTTACGGGTTGAAGGTTAACTTGGAGGACATAATGATTCATGAAGACCCAGTGCATAGGGGTCCCGCCCAAATACTCCCGATGACTTGGCGTCCAATATGGTGCGCCTTCCTTCTAAGCGACCCCAAGCTTCTGGAGCCGCTGTTAAACTTTGAATGCAAAGTTCCAAACGAGTTTGTCAGTTCAGTAATAGCCATAGTGCAGAAGCGCCGCGGAAGAATCATCGACATGGTGAACGAAGAGGACATGGTTGTAGTTAAGGCTGAAATGCCAGTTGCAGAATCCTTCGGTTTGGCTGACGAACTGCGCTCTTCAACGCAAGGCAGAGCGTTCTGGGCAACCCAGTTCAGCCGCTGGGCGCCAGTTCCAGAATCCATGCAAGCGGAAATAATCAGACAAATTCGCGAAAGAAGAGGCTTAAGTCCAACGCCGCCAAAAGCAGAGGAATTCTACGAAGAAGCGTAAACGATAAACTCGCTTCTCCCAACATTATTATCGGTGTCCAAACTTGCCAGAACCAATAGATGTTGTTAGGCTCGTTATTCCATTGGTGGTTGGAATAGTTCTAGGCTATTTTTTGCGCAATAATAAAAGCCTAAGTCTAAACCTAAACAAGATTGTTTCTGGAACAATCCTTGTGCTAATATTTTCGTTAGGCTTTACCATAGGCTCAAACAACGATTTGTTGGCTATGATGCCAAATGTGGGATTAAGCGCCATAGTCCTACTATCCACGACTCTGTTCTTTAGCATAATATTCGCGAAGGCAGCAAGAAAGCTGATGAAAATATGATAAAATACATTTTAATTGCGCTTGCGCTCGGCTTAGTTGTCGGCTACATAAGCAACAACCTTGGAATGATAACAATCACCGTTATATTTTCAGAACACTCATACAACATATCACTAATCGCGTTACTCTTCTTTATGGGCTTACTTTTCGGCGCAGACAAAGAGGCAGTGGCTAACATGAAAAGGACTGGAATAAAAGTCCTCGTTTTTCCATTCGCAATAGCCCTAGGCAGCATACTCGGCGGACTTGTGGGCGGACTAATTCTCAAACTGGATTTAGTGGCTTCTATGGGTGTCTGCGCTGGCTACGGCTGGTACACTTTGACTGGTCCGCTTGCTGGTCAAATTTTCGGCGTTGAATGGGCTGCGTTGGGATTCGCTGTAAACTTTCTAAGAGAAATAACCACCATAATCACAACTTCGCTCACAAGCAAAATCGACAAATACGCGCCAATAGCCATGGGCGGCGCAACAGCCATGGACACAACCCTACCAGTAATAGTGCGCTACTGCGGACAAGACACACTCATAACAGCGTTCTCAAGCGGATTCACACTAACACTAATGGCGCCATTCACAATAACAGCAATAGCAACACTAGCCCACTAAACCAAAAATCTAGAGGGGCTAGCTTTCTATTGGCGTTTTCTACAACCAAAAATGTTCATTGCAGTCGCCGAGATTTGAACACAGAACAACGGCAAACGTAGACACCCCCACAAAATCCCCCTTTCTTTTCTAGGGTTTTAGGTGTCTTTCGTGCAGATTGCAGTTTGCCCACTACCCGAACAACAAGGCGTCTACATTAATAAAAGCAGAGAAGGCTGGCGCCAAATATACCGTCAACAAGCAGAACCACACCTAACACCCCACAAGAAAAGAACAGCATCATTTAGCAGCGACTAACCGAATGTGTTATGGCTGATTTTGTAAAAATCTAGTGTTTTTCAAGTGTTTATTCCAGAGGACTGAGACGAGGTAGCCGGCTATGGCGCCGTTTATGGTTCCTATGGCTAATAGGCTAGCTTCGAGGACGGGGTTTCTTGGAAGCAGCTCAAACAATGTTGACGCATAATAGCCGAGAAAACCAATTAACCCTGTGCTTAGGGTCATGGAAATCACTATTCTACCCGTTTTTGCTACTCTTTTAGGGCTGTTTACTTTAAGAAGGTAAAAAGAACAGTCAACAAACAAACCATATAGAAGGGCCAATGATAAAGTAAAGGGTGCAAAGGCTGGGCGATATAGGGCTGTTAGAATGCCTCCAACCGCCGCAACGTAGGTGGCGCCAAACCTTTTCAACATTAAAGAGCTTAACCCAAGAAAAACAGCATGGACAACAATGACCATTTTATCAAAAGGGGAAGGAAGAAAAACCTTAGACACAAAAATAACACTGCCAAAAAGAGTTGCAATGGACAACCTCTCTGTTGAAGACTCCAATACTCCACCAGCCTAATATCAATCATTTTCCCTTAATTTAAAACAGTTTTACCATATTTTGAAGTTTAAGCATTAAAAGCAACTATAACCATGCTTAGTAATAACTACAGCGCCTATCATATTACATGGTCACATTCACGAATCACCTATAATTTATTGAATATGAATGACTTTATGCTTTAATCCATGAACAAAATACATTGAAAATATACTGAGAGGTATAATGGTTTAACTTAAAGAGAAGGGTATAGCAGGATACTAATTTACCCATGGAAGACTAGTGAATAAAGTTAATTTTTATGCGTAGTTCTCATTGCCAAAAGCATGGTCGTTTCCCAGCAAACTTGTAAATTTCGTCTTGCACAATACTGCTGTTTCAATTATTGATGACTAAAAGAAGTGGAAGTGCGACCTTTAACTGGGGATCTAAAGAGTCTCTATCTATGTGCGCGCCTCTGAATTGCTTCTTCCACAGACATAGTTCCCATTGTTTGGGGAGGCGGAAGCTCAACGAAACCAGATGCCCCTTGAGGTTTAAAACCGCCATTTTTAAGCCAATTAAAGTAAATTGTAACGGCTATCACCACTTTCTACTTAAATGACCCATTGTTCATAATCACACCAAAATAAAGGTATAACCATCGGCTAGTCTATAAAGGGCGCGTGAAAGCCTTAGCTCGTTCCATTGTTGCGTGTAAGTTTAAAAGGTCATAAGTATGCCTCTGTAACGTATCTGTGCATCATTCTGTGGCTGTTGAAGTGGCAAGCGATTTTTTCTATGGAGTTTTTAATGATCCTTATCCATTCATCCCTTCGTTTGTAATACAATGGAATGATCACGTATTCTAGTTTTCCGTAAAGGTCGTCAAGCTCTCTGGTTTTCCGCTCATCGGTTGACACGTTTTCCTCGGGGGTCGGGCCTATCGCCCATCCAGTGACACCTTCTATCCAACCTTCAATCCACCAACCGTCTAGAACACTGAAGTTTATTACGCCGTTGTGGGCTGCCTTCATCCCGCTTGTGCCAGACGCCTCCATGGGTGGCAAAGGCGTATTCAGCCAGACGTCGACTCCTGAAACCATTTTTGCTGCGAGGTTCATATCGTAATTTTCTAAATAAGCAATTTTGATGACGTCCTTCAATATTTCCTTATAGCTGAATATTTGTTCAATTAGCTTCTTTCCCGTTTCATCTCTAGGATGGGCTTTTCCAGCAAAAATAAGTTGAATTCTGCCTCTGTTATTCACTTTCTTCAATCTTTCTAGGTCTGAAAATATTAGAGCATGCCTTTTGTATTCGGTGGCTCTCCGCGCAAATCCAATTGTTAACGTTTCATAGTCCATACCAACATTTGCCACTGCATTGACGTAGTCGATTAGTGCCTTCTTCGCTTCCATGTGGGCTTGCCAAATCTCAATATCCGGAATTATTTCCGCTCTCACAAGCATCTCTGGCTCATATGCCCATCCTGGAAGGTACTTGTCATACAATCGCTTGAAGCTTTCATAGGTCCAAGTATATGAGTGAATACCGTTTGTTATTGCGTGAATCTCATAGCTTGGAAACATTTCCCTAGAAGTCATTTTATGTTTTTTCGCCACGCCGTTAACATAGTTGCTAAGGTTTAATGCGAGAAGCGTCATGTTTAATCTGCCTTGTCCACCTAGACTTTTTAAAGCATCAAATGGGATAAATTCTCCCAGATATTCTCTAACAAGCTCATATGGGAATTTGTCGTGTCCCGCTTCTACAGGAGTGTGTGTGGTAAAAACGCACATGTTTCTAACTTTGTTGACATTCATCTCGTGTTTCCGTAATAATTCAAGGGCTAAAAAGCTGGAATGCCCCTCATTCATGTGGTATTTACGGACGTCGACGCCAAGTTTTTCCAGCATTCTTACGCCGCCAATTCCTAAAACAATTTCTTGTTTGATGCGGTATCTTTCATCGCCTCCATACAAGAATGAGGTTATTTCTCTATCTTCGGAACTGTTCCCTTCAACATCTGTGTCGAGAAAGTACACAGGGACCTCGCCGCCTCTTACGCTTTTCAATGTGTATAGCCAGGCTTTTACGCGGACATCTCTACCTTGAATTTGGACCGTAACTTCTTCGGGTAGTGGTTGAAGGAACTGTAAAGGGTTCCATGGGTCTGGGTGTTCTATTTGCCCGCCTTCACGGGTTAGTTCCTGCCTAAAGTAGCCCTTTCTACTTATTAACGTGACTGCAGTCAAAGGAATGTTCAGATCTGCGCTTGACCTTACTGTGTCGCCTGCAAGAACCCCTAAACCTCCGCTGTAAGTATGGATATCATTGAATAATGCTATTTCCATTGAAAAGTAAGCAATCTTTTGTCTTAACAAGCTCATTTCCTTTTCAACCCTTTTTATGATGAAAGTACTTCTGCCAGATGATATAGTTGCTCGTCTATTTTCTTCTTTTGTTGCCATGAATAATCTAAATCTACTGAAACTATTTTTTAGCCTTTAACTCCAACCATCCTCTTTTTTGCTCCCTTTAGTAGAAACCCCACAACGTATGCTCCAAATTGGTTGGCGAGGATTCTGCTTTGTGCTGTGGGTGCTCCTCCTCTTATGGCGTGTCCAAGAATTGTTAAGCGGACATCATATCCAGTTCGCCTCTTTATTTCCTTAACGATTAGAGAAGAATCACCTGCACCTTCAGCCATAACAATTATATCTGATGTTTTACCCTTTTTGCGTCCTTACCCTTTTTGCGTCCATCACTTCCACAACGAATACTCGCTCATGGGAGTTTGCAGTGTCGCGAATTCTGTCAATAGTGAATAAAGCTGTGTTGACGGTGGTGTCAGTGCCAGCGACATCATTATCGATAGTTGCAGGCACTCCCACTACTGGTATTCCGCTGACATTATAAAGCTCGCTTGCTCCTCTAAAGGAACCGTCTCCCCCGATTACTACAAGCCCATCGATTTTGTTAATCTTCAAGTTGTCGGCGGCTTTCTTAACACCCTCTTCCGTTTTTATTTTTTCACAGCGGGCAGTCTTCAGCATTGTTCCCCCGAGGTTAATTATTCCGCTAACAGAACGTGCATTTAAAGGACGGATTTTTCCTTCAATAAGCCCAGCGTATCCCCGTTCTATCCCTACAACTTTCAACCCGTTGAATATGGCGGTTCTAACTACAGAGCGGATTGCTGCGTTCATTCCCGGGGCGTCGCCGCCAGCTGTTACAACACCAATTTTTTGCATGCGAATCGCTCCATTAGGCAAATGGCTTATAGCCCTAAAATTTCTTCTTTTATGGCTTTATGGCTTTGGCTAATTGGGGTAGCAGTGTTGACAATGTACGTTTCCAGAGAACTAAATAATTTTTTGAAGAAATTTCTTCTCAGGTTCGTTTTCCGCTCGTCTTTTACGAGCATGTGGGGGTTGCAGAAGTCAACCGCTTCTATGTATCTGGAGGCTTCTTCCGCTGAGAGTTTGTTAAAGACCAGCTTGTCTTCTGGATCTCGCTTCAGTAATATAGCTTTTTTCAACGTGGTCATAGGCAAAATTTTTCCTTTGCCAACAACCCACCTCACGTTTACTACAGCCCTGCCTTTTGAATCAAATTCAGCCTTTTCCACGAGTTTTTGGTATTCGTCCCAGTTTTCAGCTATATCTGCTTGTATGTAGAAATTTTTCTCTGAAGCAAACGCAACGGCTTGCTCTCCCATCAAACGCACGAAAAACCAATCATCTGACACAACGCGTATTCCTTTAAGTCTGAGAAGCCCGTATGTATGTGTGGTTTTTCCCGTTCCAGAAGGGGCAATTAAGCAGACGCCTTTACCTTCTATATCCACGCATGCGCCGTGGACTGAATTTATCTCATGATTGTCTTCGAGGATATCGCTTGCAACGCTTAAGGCGATAGATTTCACCCAACCATAATAGCCTATGTTAATTAGGAAAGCTGTTTTAGAAAGCGGGTCGTAGAGCACGCTTTGCCCTTCGTTTTCATCGTTGGTTACTATTAGTCTTCCATGGGAACGAACATGCGCTGACATGGGATAGAAGCTTTCTTCCCAACGTTCTTTAACGTATTTTACGTCGGTTAAGAGTTTGATGCAACACCCATATATGTCAGCTCTCTCCTCGTAAAGAAGGCGATCGCCATATTTCTCCATCAACCCATTCCTTTCCTCAATAGAGACAAGTTTAACTTCATATTTTGATGACAAAAGATGTCACCCTTTCACTCTTTTCCTGCGGTTTTCAGATTTATATATTTAGGTTTAGGTGATGCTTAATAGAATAGAATTGGATGAATGGCGTTGATAGAAGCAGTTATTGCCATATTTTGTTATTCTCATAATGGTGCTTGTTTTCAAAATTTAAGCCTTCTATTAAAATAGTCGGGGAGTATGAGAGAGGTAATTTTCAGGCTGGAGCGTCCTGTAGTGCTAAAGGACCAAGATTGTTTTTCATTATCTTGGGAGTTGGAGCAGAGGCAAGCATGCGCATATTAAGCTGCACAATAAGCTATGGATTCTACATCCTCATATTATATTCACAAAACCTTCCAACACACGCTAACATCTCCAAACCTGATATCGCAGCTTCTGTAAGGAGACATCAACAGAATCTTTTTTGTTAGTACAATTTTAACAGTCGACTATACTTTTACAGTTACTAACAAAATATGACACATTAAAGAGGCTTGAGGATGCTTGTATTCAGGAATTCATGTTTTTCTTGTTAAGTTCAGACACGAATTTCATTTTACGCATCAAGCTAAAATTAATGTTTTAACCTCGATTCTCTAAATCTCCAATAACTTCTTTAATATTTCTTTGGCAAAACTTTCGATACTTCCACCTTGGGTTACGTATTTCTCGAAGTCATCATAAAGTTTGCTGTAAAAATCTTTATTCCAACCGAGATTTCTTAGAGGTGAATACATTTTTAGCTCCTTTAATTGTTCTTCGAAACTCTCGACGAATAAGTTGAGCTCTGCTGAAACCTTTCTTTCCAAAAACCTAGTAAGCACTTCATCTATCAACATGCGCTTCTCATCGTCAACTTCGCTGAGCCAAGGAACTGCCCTTTCTAGGTATATATGAGCTAATTCATGAATAATTACGTGAATCGCATGTTCTATAGCATCCTCAAATTCTTTTTGCGGAACCTTTACTCCAGTTATTTTTTCCAATTTATCAACAACCATGGGGAGCACGTCATCAAATCGACTATGATTCATGGCTTCACCCTCACTGGCTTTGTATCCCTCTTTTTATATGTGGATGTGCTTATTATATTATTGACCTTTATGCTTATGCACCGTGTTTGCGTGTATTACCATCCACAATGCCCTTGGATTGTTCCAACAGTTGATTCCATTTTTAGAGCCGCAAGAAAGCTTGGCTACGAATGTTGCACTTATGACTTGTCAATTGAGAGGCTGAATGAGAGGGCTCTCTTTAAAGTTTATGTCGATGGTAATGCGACGCCCATTGGAATTGGCATGACGGATGTAAACGATATTGCTAACCGATTATTAGGGGTTAACATGAGTTTTCGGGAACAAGAGCCCTCAGAAACTGCCTTTTCATACACGCCTAAAAAGCAAATTACAGGGAAGGTTGACATCAACCCGTTAAGTTGCGACAATATGGACGATGAAATAGCCCTTTGCACAGGCGAAGATTTCCTATATGGCGCCATACCACAAAAGTTCATGAAAAAAGCAGTGGAGATGAAGAAAAGATGGTTGCAACATATACTTTCAAAATTTAAAGCCTGCGGTTACATAGCATACTTCAAAAAAGAACCTGTAGGATTTGTTGAATTTGTTTCAGGCGAACTTGCGGATAGGCTTGGCATAGAAACTCTTTATTCTCCGAAACAAACGGTTGTAATACTGTGCATATCCATCAAAAAAGCCTGTTGGGGGCTGAAAATAGGGTCAGAACTTATTCATAGATTAATAAAAGACTTGCCAATAATGGGATACAAATTTGCTGAAGTAACCGCGTACAAAAGCGGAGTTTGGCATCCACTAGAGTTCTATCTTAAAAATGACTTTAAAATCGTAAAAGACCTTGGAAACAACGTTAAAATGGCCTATCACCCCTATTAATTAAAGGCCAATTTGTTCAGTTAGTATTGACTAACTGAAAGTTTTCATGTTATTGAAACCTTTTAAAACATTTGAATAGGCAAATCTTGTGGTTCTCTTGTTAGGTTTACATCTAAGTGAAGAAAAGGTTGGAAGCAATTTACTTTTTGCAAGCCAGGAGGTCGTAAATATTTCCGAAGAATAGTGAAACTATTGTTGGACGCAATTTGATAGCTTTCAACTCCGTAAACCCATTCTCCTCCAGGAGTTCTCTAACCCGGTTGAAATGGCAAAAATGCCCTATCTCGGGCAGTAAGACTCGAAACAATCGTGTTATGGTGTTTAGTATTTTGGTTATCAACATATTCTCTGTTAAAGAATCTGCAAGTTCAAGTAGCCCCTTTGAGTCGAGCACGCGTGAGAACTCGCGAATGGAGTTTTCGGTTCCTTTATTATGCCTTATCTAGGTGAGAACGGCTAAGCATATGACTGCGTCAAAACATTGGTCTTTAAATGGTAAATGCTGGATATCCGCAACGATGAAGTTAATGTGCGGGTCAACGGTTTTCCCGTAATGGACGGATACCTTGCTTATATCAACTCCAAAAAACTCGCCTCTTAAACCTCGCTTACGATATGAGATAATTTGTCTACCCCAGCCGCATCCAGCATCCAATAGACGAGGGCTATCCAGCGACTCCAAATGTTTCTTGCGAATCTTAAAATTCTCTTCTCTAGTCTTCCTGCCTAGCTGATACTGTTCCGGTGTTCCAAGAGCATGTTTGATAAGAAAAGTGGGGCTTGCATGTCTAACGGCCTTTTTGGCATCAACAGCTTCCACAACCATGGAACAGCGCCTCCTAGCCAACACCATAGAGAAGAGTCGACTACTGTTTTCCACGTCAAAAAGAAGCTCTCTGCGATCCCAATCCTCTAAGACAAAGCCCAACTCGCTCAGTTTCTTATCCACAGCTGCTACGTAATCACGAATGATCTGCTGCGCTGCTTCACTAACCTCTGGCAACCTCATACTGAGCATCCACAACAGAACATACTTAACTCATTTATGTTAAGCAATAAATAAGCAAGTAGTTCATAATTTAATATTTTGCTCTCTTTGTCGGATGCTTTAGTAAAGAACCAAAATACATGATTCTAACTACAATAATGGTTATAAGTCGTGCAAAATTAAAATTCTGCCTTATTGAAACTTATTGCTCCTTTAGCGATGATTAAAAGAACATTAGCTTGCAAAGCCAAAAATCGTGATAGTTGAGTACGTTCACAAATCGGTTTAAATTCTCGGAATTTTTCTTTTAAACATGGATAGACAAGATCTTGAGGCATAAATTACTATTTCCATTTCATATCTCTTCCCTTTGGAAGATCCTTCTACTTATATAGTATGAAGCCAAATCCGCGACAAAAAGTATACTTGATATGATAAGCAGGTAGAACACATTTATCTCAGCAATCTTTAACTGTGCTAAGAAATAGATCAATATTGGAAGAACAGCGAGTCCACCTAATTGTTGTGCAGCGCGCACATCGCTGACCCTTGAAGATAATCATGAGTGCAAAGATTGTTCTATTCTCCTTTTTTAATTCTGAGATTAAATCTCTCACCGTCTTAGCTGACTCTGGGTCCAGGTTTGCAGTTTGCATAAAACATCAACAACACGTTAATGTATACGCAACTAGTGGATTTCAAAGAAAACGAATACGTCTCAAAGGTTGCCAAAACAGTCAAAGAAGCCTGTCAACTAATCGAAGCTGGATTCGAATACGTCTGCGACATTAACGGAGCAAAAATCTTCAGAAAAAGAAAATAACAAACCCTCAAAAGTGTTGGGGGTTTATCTAGAGTGCGGGGGGTGGGATTTCAGCACAAATTTACTGGTAAAATCCAATCGGAATAGTTTCTTAACAGCTTACGATCCACCTTTTACTTTAAGTTTACGAGGCAAACGATAAAATAACAAAAAGAAAAATTAATACAAGTAAACTAGAAACAATGTTCAAAATGAGAAGAGTGAATTTAAAGAATTGGCGTGAGAAATTAAATGAGTTTAGAATATAACAAGAATGAATTAATTCGGTCAATTAAAGACAAGGAACTAAGACAGCGAGCATTTTCTATTATCAACGAAGTATTTGATAGAAGTGAAGAGCTTTGGAGATATGTAAAATACCCAGAAATGGTCGATCACGGAGAAAGGCATACACAGGATGTTTTTGATCTACTAACGAGGTTTTTAGTTTTTTCACAAACGCAACTTTTATATGAAAATAAAAGTAGATCTGTTGAACCCCTTAACGATATTGAAAAATTTTGCTTGATATTTAGTGTTTGGTTTCACGATATAGGTGGTAAGGGTTTACCAGAGAAGGATGAAAGATTCTTTTTTTTTAAGTATGCTCGAGATGAACATGCTTGCGCGGGAGGCGAAAGATTTCGTCAGATAGCTTCATCCTTTAATTTTTTAGAAGAAGAAACAAATATAATTGCAAGCTTAATCTCCGCTCACTCAAAGAAAGGTATAGATATTAGTAAACTTCCTGAAATTGGAAAAGTAGGAAATCAACCAGTAAGAATGTGGCTTCTAGCCTCTCTCTTAAGTTTTGTTGATGCATGTGATACTCAAAGAAAACGGGTAGGCGATGAAAATGGTGTGAATACTGCAATAGGTGAAATTAAGAATCTTGTAAAAATAAAGAAAGAAGAATTAGAAAATCTTGTAAAAATAAAGAAACTATTGGAAGGAAAAGAAGATGAGACGTCCAGAAAAGAGGAGTATATTCAAGCCCTTTCTTCTTTAGAAAAGGGAATTAAGGAGCTTGAAGAGTATTTAAAATACCTCAAGGAAGCACCCGAGCATTATTACAAGCATCTCTCGGTAAAAAATATATTTTTCACACATGAAAGTGTTATTCTCGAGAAAAACTATCCGAGAAAGTTTTATGAAATAGACAAGACTTCAGATGAATGTTTTAAAAAGGCAATTGAGGACATCGAAAGAGAGTTAGATAGAGTTCAGAAGTACTTTAAAAAATATCAAATCGCGATTAAAGAAATTCGTTCCTATGATGAGAATAAGGATGATATAGAAGAACTTGAGAAACAACTATCCGAGAGAAGAAAAGGTACCATGATCGAAGCAGATTTTTGCGTATTTGCTTCTCTCAATGAAGAATTTTATAAGCTAACTACCAATGGAAAATTTATAGAGGATCCACTGAAGGAAGGAGAATGGAAAAATAAAAGGAGACAAAATGTCATAAAAGTACCTCAAGAGTTGATAAGTGAAGCCCTAACTAAACTTAAAACCGGACAAATACTTCTTTTGACTGGACCAGAGCGAGTGGGTAAAACTACTTTTATGTTGTTTTTTGTCGAAGAAATTTTGAAAGGGAATCTTGGCGAAGGCGAAGTTGTTGTCTTTCTTAATCCGCTTAAGGAAGCCGAGGAAATTGATGATATGTTTAAGCGAATCGAATCATTCATTGAAAGGGAGTTTCCTTCAGAGAGAATATTGTTTGTAGCAGATGCATTACGGCGCGATGAAGAGACCCTTGATAACTTTAAAGAGAAAAGTCTTAAGTTATTCGAAAAAATTTTAACGAATCCAAAATTCAAATTACTTTGCACTCTTAGAAGTGAACAAAAAATAATCTTGAAAAGGTATTTAAAGGAAAAGAAAATAGACTTGTGGAAAAAATTTGGCATTGATGAAGAGGATGTCTCTCTCTTTCTTATGGGGAAAAATTTTGTGAAGGAAATCTTTGAAGGTTATCTCAAATTTGAAGGAATTCCTATTAACTTTACGGAATTTGAAGATACCATGGAAACGTTAGTCCAAAAGAGCGACAGACTTGTTGGTTGGGGTATCAACATAATTGAAGCGTTATCCAGGAATAATAAACCCTTCTCTAAAGAGACTTTAGGTCAATATTCTAATGGAAAAGAAATAATTTGGGATTTTATTCAAAATGACTATTATATACAAAATGACAGGGTGATTCCATTTTTACTCCTGTTTTTCACTAAACATAATTATTCCATTACAGAAGAATTTGTAGAATTTCTTACAGCGTGGTTGATCAAAAAATTTAACGAGGAAAGTTTGGCAATAGAAGTTCGGAATAGAATAAAAAATTTGGTTGATAACCAAACTGTAAGAATCGAGTTCGAAGGAATAGATGAGTATAGATTGAACTACCGTTGGAAGGAAGCTGTTAACGAGATTCTACAAAATTTTGCTCAAATAGAGAGACATAGCGAATTGAAAAAGATTTTTGTGGATATAAATAATAAATATTTCGATATCATAATTATTGATTTCATAAGCGAAATCACAAATCAACCAGAGATCTTCTCACGCGTAGAGGAAAAGTGGCTTATTGCAAGCGACATCGCGAAGATTTGGGGTCTTAAAACAGAAACTGTAGTGAAAGAAACTAGATTGAAAACAGTAGCTTTTGCGACTAATTTCTTCCTTATTGGCAGCACTAAGGAACACGTACGAACTAAGGTGTGGAAATTCTTAAAGAGAACTCTCTCGCTTTTATGGAGACGGGTATTTCGCGATGGAATAATATCTCTTGAAGAAAATAAGCAGTATTACGATCTTGCCATAGAATTTTATAAAACATCATCATCTTTGGACATGGAAGATTATTGGCTTCTTTGGACGCTTGGTGACCTTGTTAAAATAAAGAGTCGAGAAGAAGCGTTAATTTATTATATGGAGGCTGCGAAAAAGGAAAATACGTCGTCAAGATACGCACAGGTAATCTATGAAATAGAGGAATACTTAAAGGAATATTGTAGAACGCAAAAATTGCCATTATATCTTGAAGCTGAACTTCTTGAACTTCAAAAAGAGATTGCGTTAAAATCGATAGAATGTTACGCGGGTGATACTAGGAATTTTTACACTTTAGGAGAAATATTAAAAAATATAGGGGAACTCTTATTTGAAGAAGGAAAATTTTCGGAAAGCGTACGGATATTTGATAAAGCGGTTATGGCTTACAAAAAGAGTTTAGAAATACTCAAGAGTGATTTAATTAAAGGGGATGAAAAAGATAAGCTGTTGTATAAATCTCTATCTCAATCTAAAGTTATTGAGACGCTCATGAAAAAATCTGAAGCGTATATGTACCTTGCGCAACCTGAAGAAGCGAAAAGGTGTTTAGAAGAAGCTAAGATATTTACGGGCGAAATGGGATTAGACGATGAGGAAATTCATCATAAACTAAAATGGTTTGAGTACTACTTAAAATATGATGTAGAATATAATCTTTCAAGTATTTTATATAGGGAGTTATCTAATTTTTCAGAAAAGTTAGAAAACGTGAATATAGAAGAATGTTGTTTAAAGAAATATTCGCCTTTAATTGAGTCACTAAAATCAGATAATATCATAAAGAAGATTTTCTCTAGAACCTCTTTTTTAATGACTCAAACAATAAAAAAGATTAAGTCAACAAACGCTCACGAAAAGTTTCTCTTATCTAGGGAATGGTATATATTAGGTTCGCTTATAAGCGAAAGTACCAAAACTAAGACTTTTATTTTTAAAAATTTGCATCGAGCAGCAGCAATATGCTTTGAGATCTCAGAGAAAATAAACCACGATAACTATGCAGCTTGGTTTAAGCTTGGTTGGGAGTGCCTCTTTTACTTAGGCGAAGTTGAAAAGGCTATAATAGCTTTTAACAAGAGTATCGAAGTAGAAAACCGAGTAAAAGAGCTATTCCTATTTGCATTAACTCTTTCTCATGAAAATGATATAAGGAATGGCAAGATAAGTGAGGAGTTAAGAAACGAGTTCAAAGGAAATCGTTCTTATCTTCCGAAAAATGCAACAATATCGGCTCTAGGTGACGATAAGTGGGAAATCCCTAGCAGCATGGGACGATACATAATTCGGAAATCCAATGGTGATCTTCTTGTATATAAAGAAAGTAAATATAGTCACCTTTCTAAGATTGGACTAGGAAAAATATATGGGTTACACGGTAACATTTCGCTGGCAGAAAAGTGGCTTAAGGACGGATTAAATGCTTGTTTTACTTTTTATCCTAATGCTTTACAACACACTATTGACATATTAGTTAAAACAGCAGAGAGTTTTAAAAAGTTGGGGGAACTTGATAAAACTTATAAGAGTACATCTGTAAGAGAATCTTTAAGACTTTACGAAACTGCAAGAGAAATATCACGCGAAAAAATTAGCTCGAAAGGAAAACAGACTCGATCCTTAGAAACAATGGTACAATTACTTAATTTTCATTATAAGTTGATAGATGAAGGAGAAACCAATCTAAAACCAAAGATGTCGTTAGATGAAATCTTGAACGCAAAATTAACTGAGCTGTTATGCATAGAATCGCTACCTGAACGGCTTAAAACATTATATGAAAAAGAATACGCCTTTACCAAGCTAGGCGAGTATAGAAAAGGAGTCGAATACGCTGATAAAATCTTGAAAATAAACCCGAACGATGTCTTTATGCTAATCCATAAGGCACAGAATTTAGGTAATTTAGCAGCTAGATGCGTTGATAAATTTATAAGAATGAAGGAATATCAAAAAGCATTGGAATGTATAGATGAAGCCTTAGAATTAGATGGAAAGAACATTTATGCATTGCATAATAAAGGTTATTACTTGCTCAAATTGGAGCAGTATGATGAAGCAATAGCATGCTTTAATGATTGTATACAATTAAGAACCGATTATGCTCCAGCATGGTATAATAAGGGTTATGCTATCCATAAGTTGAATACTAAATTAAAAATAAAAGAAAAAGAAATAGAAGCGATAAAATATTATGATGAAGCCCTAAGATTATTAAATCGAAGCCCTGAAATACATAGAGAAGAAATTATCGCTACGTTAGATAATAAGGGACACTCACTTATAATGTTAGGAGGGTATGAAGAAAAAGAAGGAAACGTAGAGAAGGCAAAGAAAAAGTGGAAAGAAGCGATTGAAGACTGCTTCGACAAAGCTTTAGAATTGAGCCCAAGGTTCTATAGGGCACTTAATGATAAAGGGCAAGCACTTGGAAAATTGGGAAGATATGCAGAATCTCATGAAAACTTGGATGAAGCTCTCAAATTAGCGTCAGAAGAAGGTCTCGATAAGAATGATCCCGAATATTTTGCATCCATACTTGATAACAAAGGTTATGTTTTCTCTGAAGAAGCCAAGAGAAGAGAGCAGAAGGAAGCGGTAAATCTTTTAAAAAATGCAATAGAATTCTTTGATAGGGCTATCAAAGTATATTCTGCGTACACTTCCGCATGGCAAAACAAAATTTACGCCTTATTCAAATTGAATGTATACTGTAATGCTCCTAAAGACCAATTAATTTCAGGGATATTTAATGTAACCAAAGAAGGGTTCCAAAAAATAGGCAAGAAAAAAGAATTCCTAGTTAATGTTAGGAAATCAATCATTTACTGTCTTGTCGATGCTTCTTCTAATAAAGAAAAATATGTTAATTCTAAACATGAGTTGACTTCTCTTATTGGTAATTTTAACAATTTTTTTACAGAATTTGCAGAATTGTTTAAGAGTATTTCTCTAGATGAAATTAAGAGCCTTTATAGTAAGAAGTATAATAAAACCGCAGATATACAAAGATTAAATGAAATTTTCTCTTAAAAAATAAAAGGGGAAGTTCATCAAGTTTGATAAGCGTTGATGGAAGGATGATTGTGTTTTCCATTAAGGAGTGCCATATTCTTTGGGATGAAACAAGTTAAAATGATATCTATTTGATATACTTGCTTATGGTTAGCATGTTATCGAGAATTAAAAGTTTTTGAACAAATTTTCAAAATTATGAACAAGATAATAGATGAGGTGCGTTCGTTAAACTCTTCTATCGCTACATTTCCGTGGGCAAACCTGTTTCTAAAGTTAAAAGAATCTGCCTCGACCAGAAGTAGCTTTAAGAAATGTTGAAAGTCCTCACCGAAGTTTTCTTTAAATTCTTTTAGGTTTATAAGTCCACCAAGTTCTCTCTGCTCCATAATTTTGCCTTCATAGCTTGAAACATCTGCTCCAATCGCACGCAAGTAATCAAATAATATGCTCTCAATCAGCGGCATCAGTATCGAGATAGAAGCTACATAATCACCTTGAAAATGATGTTTTACCCCGTACATAACTAATTCGAAGTTGTTTTTGTTTACGGAACTACATCGTGAAAGAAAATCAGCAACAGCAGATAAACTGAAAAGATTTCTGTCGTGGAGTTCTTTAAAAATTTGAGTTGTTATCCAAATCGTTTCATTTACTCCAAAGTTTAGTTGCTGGTTTAACTGAAATTTTTCTTTCTCTTCAATAGATTCTAGACGAACAATTTTCTCTCCAGCACACAAAATGGTGCCAAAAATATGTTGCAATGGATGCTTCCTTATTAACTCTTGGACAAACTTTTTTGTTTCTTTTAAATTGATGCGAATTATGGATTCATCGTTGCATACGTTCAAAAGAATCGGTACTGGAGGGAGGTTACTTATTCCATTAATGTATTTCCGGATACTTTCTCTCAACTTTTCATAGTATTCTTTAAGGATTTTTACGAATCGTTCACGTTCTGGTTCTGGCAAGGCTATCTCTTTTAGCTCGTCTGAAAAATCGATTCCAGCCAATTCTTTCTTCAATTGCTGCGTCTTTTCTTTATTGCCTATTCTGACGCTATAGTCTAATGCTTGCTGAAGTATGTAGTATTTGACTAAATTACTTGTTTTTCCCTTTTCTTGGGCTTCATTAATCCAGCTTTGTATAACCTTCTCATTTAGTTGTTTTTCTTCGGCTTTTTTTAAGAAGTCGGCGATTTTTATCGCTTCAAACAGAAAACTTCTTTGAAAATTGAAATTGCCACTCTCTTGCATCCTTTCTGAAAATTCGATTAGCACTTCATAGACGTACGCTAAATCGTCTTTCTCAACAATGTTCATTATGCCGTTAAATAGACGAGTTAGCTCAAACGCTATACGGGCAGGTAATGTTTCTTTCCTCTCTTTTAGATACGCAATTATTCTTTTGGAAACTAACTTTAGTTGTTCCGTGTATCCTAGCGATCTATAGATGTAAATAGTTGTTTCTAAACAAAACGCTAAAATACAAAACCAGTTTTTCTCATAGGCTATCTTTTCCGTCTCTTCAAATTTCTGAGCAGATTTAATTCCTTTTTCATAATTTTTTTCAATTTTCCACTCACCAAAAAACCAAATTGCTTCAAATAATGGACTGAGCGTTAGGTCCAAACCTTTAAGCGATTCCAGCCTCTCTTTCCATCTTGCCTCATTATTTTGTTTCTTAAAAAACTCGATGTATTCATACTTTGCTGGCATAACTAGCAAAAAATCTTTTGTCGGGTCACGTTCTAACTCATCTAAATAGGAGATGAGAAGATGTTTTTGCACTAAGTTTCACACATCCATTATCTCAACAACTTTGAAAAACCTTGCGAAGGATATTTAAACTTTCATTGTGGTTCTCTGTTAACTTTCTATTTGCCTGCTTTTTGGTATAACGTGATGGTTTTTTCTTGAGGTGAAATGTTTCCTTTCGAACTCTGTAAGTTTGTTCAAGAATTCCTTACTATACTGACCTTTTAAAGTCGCATCGTCACCTTTCCAATATCTGTACTTAACACCATATTCTTGTCTGTTTCTTTCAGCAAGCTCATGTTTCCTAGAGTCATCCATATAGTAAAGACACAGAACATGTTCAGTTTGACCTTCAAGCAGATGCAGCTTCATTTTAGCTCTATGAAATCCATGATTCTCAATCTCGTTGGCAGCTATTCTGATGAGTCTATCCATATCTTCGCTAAAAAAAGATATTTTCCAGTAATTCTATAGCTAGGTTTTTCTTCACTTAGAAGCCAAATCAATAACCATCGAACACGACCTTCATTTTTAATAAACTCCATTTTTACTATTTAGCAACAGACAAGGTGGCATCTAATAATATTAGGAATAGCCCAAATATAATGAGTAGGAACCAAACTGGTCCTTTGAAAGTACCGATTTCCATATCCATTTCTCCTCTCGACCTACTTCCAAAATACCAAAGAATTAACCCTAAAAATATAGATAGTACTCCAGCACCACCAATTGGACTCATACTTAAATCTAGTTTTCAAGAAGGTTATAAGAATTGCCTTAATCACTCAAGCTTAATGACAGTTTTAAACGCTCGAGTAAAATCAAAAGCTGCCCATAATTTGAAGTCGATTTTCTGCCATTCTACGCTCAAAATGAGCAAAATTTGAGCAAAATTAACCCGACGTATATGGTGCGGGGGGGGTGGGATTTACGCACAAATTTACCGGCAATTTCTATTTTCGCCTATAACGTCTCTGTAATTACATCTACAACGTCTGTAATCAACAAGGGGTATGTTACAATTTCAGTTTCTCTTTCCCCCAATCTCTGAAGAATAAGATAGTAATTGTAGGAAAGATCAACGGAACGAAGGCCATATATTTTAATGTTGGTCTTGAAAAAGTCTTCTTTATATGCTATAGCTTCATAAAATTTGAGTCCGGTTCTTGACTCACTCACTTCGTTAGTAATTTCGATGAGGGGAGGCACCGAAGTAAATAAACTCTTTAATGTCGCATCTAGCTTGAGAAGAGAGTGCAAAGCTTCTTCTCTACTCCCTATGCGCGCTTTAATTTCTCTCTTGCCACCTTCGTGGGAAGCTTTGTTCAACCACGGGAAGGTTTCACTAAGGTTCTTCAAGGACTCGTTTGCATTTTCAATTCTTTTTTGTGCATCTTCAGGAAGGGCATTTAAGAAAGACTTGTTATTTCTTGCGTACTTCAATAACTCTGAAGAAATAGAGAACCAGTCGCCAAGAGTAAATTTTCTTTTTGCTTGAACTTTTTTCTTCTGTTCTTCATGCGCTATCTCACTCCAAAAATTAACGATACTACCCTTAATTCTCGCTATATCCCGTTCTTTAGTGTAAGAAAACGGCAAGAATAGTGGAAATTCGGCAACAAATGGATTTTCAAGTTGGTAATTGCTTGCTTCCCTATAGCGAAGCACCAGAGCCGATATGATGAATGAAAGTTCCTTTAGAATTCGCTCAGCATAGTCACGTCCATCTCTTAAGAAATTAATAATTTCACTTACAAGTATTCTTTCATCAAAGGTCCGATAAGTTCTTTTGAAGTTTGACAGTTTCCCAAAATATTCTATCATGTCCTCTCTGGTATCAAGACCCGTGAATGTGGGTATCTGAAATCCATAACCTTCAAGAATCCTTCTAATAACTTCTTTCTTTGGGACCAAGGAAAGATCTGAACTGGCAAATTTATAAAGTCCTCTTTTGAGCAGTAAATTTCGAAAATGTCTCGGATAATACTCATAGACATGCTCCAGATATCTAATGGCACCTTTTTCGAGCACTTCCTTCAGTATCTGCCAAAAATCCCTTTTATCCTCCAGAAACATGTTCTCTAAGTCTTTCGCTAAATCAATGGAAGGGTGAGCCAACCAGCTTTTAGGCTTGAGCATTATCGAATCTTTGTAAACTTTTGCTGCGTCATGAATATCAGTCTCGTTCTTTATAACTAAGGTACCATTTGCTATAAGTGAGTTTAATACTTTGACAACTTCCTCATCTTCTAAAAACATTCCAGTTAGTTGCTCTAATACGTAGAATTGTACAGGAATTTGACCCTTTTTCAAACAATCCTTGAATATTCCAGTTACTTTCGGTAGTTCTTTCTTCCAATCCGATGAAGAAAAAGTGAAACCTATATTCTCTAGATAATCTTTATAGATTGGATAATTTTCACAAGTGTTCTCTATTCCATTGGCAACGTCATCAATTATATGCGATAAAAACTTAGCGATATTCGTTTTTCTCCAATCAACTATTTCCTTATATGTTTGCGTAGGTTCCATAACTATGTCTAGAATTGGTCTAGGAAAATCTAAGATTGGCTTTTCTCTATGATATGGAGTTAGGACGAATCCTGCAGGGCCTATAATGAAGTAGTTAAGATGAATAACTAGAGGGTATCTATATTTTGATGAAAACTCAATCCATTTCTCACATAATGTTTCCTCATTAAATTTTGTAACAACTTCAGCGGCGTAGTATCTTAATTCCTTTTTATCCCTTATTTTAACGTTCTTTCCAAAAACAAACTGGTAGAAAGGTGAAAAGCGCTTTATCCATGTTGCTTCGTATAAAATATTATTCAATAACTTGTAGAATAAATAAAGATGACAAGCCTCTATGGTAGACGATATACCAAAGACTTCCCTAAATAACGTGCGAATTTTTTCTTCCTCTAAACGAAACAATACGTTCAAGTATGGAGAATGGACAGATGCCTTGATTCCAAAAGTTTTTTCGATGGAAGAGAAAAAAGCTTGTTTATTTCTAAACTTTAATCTGATAAACTGAATTAAACAATTTTGGACAAAGTGTAGGAAGTTTTCTTTTAGGGAAAATATTTCAGCAGACATTTTTATCTTACATTCACCGCCTTTATCTAATGTAATTGTTAACTCGATGTCATTAATGCCTTTTGGTTGTCAAAATCTTCTGGAGATCCGCACGTTTAATTTGCGCTTATCGTGTTTAGGCACATTGTGGAATCTTGTTTTGGGCATGATTTCAGCATAAATTACCCAGCAGAGTATAACTTGCTGAATGTTTTAGTCTAATTGAATTAGATGAGATCAACCCTTTCATTTACCTTAGTTTAGGGATGTTATGGTACTTGCAGTATCCCACTATGGCATTATCAATAACTTTGGTGATGCTTGTATTCCAGCTCATTCGTCCAACGTATTCTCTCAAGTTAACTCTGGTAGAAATTAGAACGAAATTCTTCCAGATGCGAAGGAAAACTGTTCTTGGTGAGTTCTGAAATTGCTGCATCCAAACCCTGAAGAAAGGTCTTGTGTATTCGCGGTCTATAGGCGGAACTAGCTCGGGTAATATGTGGTGTAATGTCTTTGTTCCCGAAACAATCGGGTTGGCGGCTCTTGATACACTCATTCTATCAATTAAGTCCCATAGACCATCAGCAACTTCCTCTACCGTAAGGCTTCCGTCGTCGATTCTTTTATCCTCAAAAATGGAAATTTGATTTTCGTTCTCCAAAAGCGCCTCTCTAAATTCTTCAAAAGGCAGTAGTTTGGCTCCACGAGCCATAAGCCCCCAAGCACCGAGTGTTTCATATAAACTTTCGACAAAATCAGCATTTCTTAAGCACGCATTAACACTGCCCAGTTCATATCGTAAGGTAAGAGTCTGAACATGTAGCCTCAGCTGCTCAGAATTGAATGGGCATTCTTTCCTAAAGGCATTCAAATACATCTATTTTTTGGCATAAATCGTTAATGCGATGTTGCACCCCATTATCAGCTGGACGTTTTGGTACAGCTTCTTTTAATAAATCCTCAAGCATGCTCTCTAATGTAGGTTTAATGAACAACCATGCACCACATTTCTTACAAAACTTGCTTTTGGAATACTCCTCTTGTGAATGCACCGCCCCACACTTCCTACATACCACTTCCAAGAATGTTTCACCCCACTTGCATATGCTTGGGATGGAAGGCTTGCCAATTAGCTTTGATTTTTCCCGTTGATCTGTCTTCGCTTTTTAAATACTTCAGCAAGTATTTCAAGCTCATTCAAGGCAAACATCACTTCACATTCAATTGTAGTTAGATTAGAGTTCCTCAAAATATAATTTTGTCTTTTTCAGTCTTCTTAACGTTGAGTCAGTGACGGATTTATGCATAAATTTACCAGTAAAACACCATTTTACATACGTAATGATGATTCGACGCTGCTTAGAGACCATTAAAACCAAGCACTTTGAGTGACCTAAATAGAAAATGACATATTGTAAATTAAACCTTATCAATATTGTAAAGGGTGTTTCATATGAGAATTAAAGAACCGAATTCTAATAATGCACTTAAATCTCTTTACGAGCAGCTTGAACTAACTCGAGAAAAATTGGCCAACTGTGTTGTCCAGAATCACGACGTTACAGCGGTTCTTTACATCTCTAGTCTTATAATAACGCCCAATGTCATATTTAACGGTAGGAAACTATTACAAGAAATTTCAAACATTGTTGGGCTTTCGCCGAGGTGCATATGTGTAGTTAGAACAACAACTCCTAATGATTTCCCGCCTAGTATGAAGCACTGGCAAAAGAAGTCAATTGATTTCCTTCGCGATAAATGCTATGTTGTCGTCTATTCCAAAAAGAGAGAATTTCTAAATCATGCCAAATTCTTTGTGCATTACCAAGTTTGCTTCTCAGAAAATATAGTTCATTTTGGAAATTTTCACGGTTCAACTAACCTCACTACACTTGGTCTGGGAAATCCGCAAGGACGCGGAAACTATGAACAATTCATGGAATCCAATGGTATAAAGTACAATCTCAGTAAACGTGATAAGTCGTATTTGAGTGAAGTTCTGGATTTGATAAGTCATAAGGCATTACTTTACACGAACCATAAGTATCTCGCCCAACACGTATCCGATCACCAAAAAGCTTTAGAACGACTCTTGCGCCCAGAATCCTGGAACAATTTTAGATTTCCGCAAAGAGAACTCTATGAAAAATATATAAGCACGTTAGCAGTTTATAACCAAACATTTGCCTTTTTAGACGAAGTCCCTGGTAAGAAACTTACTGATGAAATCATAGACAAACTGGGCAATCTACGACCACCAACAAACCCCTTCGAAATAGAAATTATGTTTGTCTATCCAGAATATGCTGAATTCATCATGGAGGATTTGGACTTAGATGAGAAAACTCTAAAAGATTTAATTGAAGATAACATAAGCGCAATTAAAAATGCCTTTGAATTGATCAAGGAAATTTATCAACCAGCAATTGAGAGAATAGAAGAATTCATCGATGAGAAGGAGGCTGTTTTTTTAGAATATTTAATTAAGAATAACAAGACTCATGTCGATGATCTTGAAAGAATAATCAAGTCAATCAAGTAGCTTAGATTATTAATGCACACTTACATTATTTCTATTTTTTCTCCGCTACCCTCATGCCATGCCAATAAAATGCGATTCTTCCATTTCTTGCGAAAATCAGCTACTCGAGATACTATACCATTAGGAAGCTCGCTTTTTCCGTCACCATAAATCAGCATAATTGTCCTAAAATAATTTCCATGATCCAAAAGCCACACCAGCTTTTTGAGGTCATGCTCTAAGTCTTGACCATTTACTGTTACTGGTTTCACTTCAATTACTGCAAGGTTATGCTCCATTTCTCCTGGTATATGGACAATAAAGTCCGGTTTCTTTTTCCCAGGGATTACTGGATGACCAGTCTTATCTACTTCCCCATCTAATTTGTATGGAAAAGCATCACCCAAAACATTTCTAAGATTGTGATAGAGTTCATAGCAATATACACGTTCTCGAAACGTTGGACTTTCTTCGCCAGCCACTGGTAATTGAAAATAATGCTTATCAACCATCATTTTTCCAGCTTGTCTTAAGCTCTTAACAAACTTATGAAAATCTTTGTGTACTTCATTTTTCAAGTATCATCCCTCAATAAGTTTCAGCTGACTCTATAACTCTCTTATCCATGAAATGGCCTCATCTAAAAGTTGTTTACGATTTTTTAAGCAACTTTAACCATATTTCCAATTTGATTATAAATTCTTCGGCTGGCATTTCGTCTTTTTCTGTTAACAGCAAGTCTCTTAGTGGTGACTCTTTTGGAAGCATCTCGAAAGCGAACTGCTTCAAACTTCTTATATTTATTATTTTGGTTTTAGACATTTACATCCCCAAAATTATATTAAAGGCTGTCCAAGGAGATTATGCTTGTGTCTCCAAGAAAAATTGAAAGGTCATCTATGTTGTGATTTTAAACTCTTCCCTATCCTCTTGGCATATTCACGAATTGCTTGATATTGATCATCAGTTTCCCAAGCGGTGACTTGTCTACGTGTCCCCTGTATTTTTTCAACAGTCTCATTGAAGGTATAACCAATAGAAATTAAAATACATGCAAGCACAGTTCCGGTTCTTCCAATGCCTGCGCCGCAAGATACAGCTACTGCCTTTCCTTCATTTAGAAATTCCTTAACATTTTTGACAATTCTGTCAATCTGTTCTTGTGAAGGGGCGTGAAAATCCATAATTGGTTCATGCAAATCCTTCAAACTCGCTCTTAAAACTTGTTGCGAGGTAACCTTTGCTTTCTGTTTTTCTGCCAAGCGTACCAATAATGTGATGCCTTGTTGTTTTAGAAATAATAGCTCGCTATCATTAATTGGACCAGCGCATCCAGCTAACATATGCGGTATGACCCAACTAAAGTTCAACCTTTCCATAGGCAATCCCTTATCATAGACGCAATTTAGGTGTGGCACTATAAGAATCTACGGCATCAACGTATTTGACCATGAAGTGAATGGGTGAAATATAAGCGACAAATCGCGCTTCTCAAGCTATTCTTAAACAAGACACAGAGTCCAGAAATAATCCATTTTGATGATTTAGAAAAGCCGAATATGCTGCAAAACATTGACTGGTTTTTCGTAAGCTTTTATTTTTTGATCAGAATAAGAATTGCCTTTTCAATTTCCTTTGAGATCACTCCGCCATGTGTTTGGCCATATTTTTCGGTTAAATATTTCATAAACTTGTTCCATACGTCTTCATCGATATAAATGGTTGTTCTTCTTTTTGTCATGCAATGTGTCCCTTCGGCAACCTTTTAACGTTGTAACCCTAAATGTTTTATACGACATGACATCATAACATCAAAATGTCACTTTCATAAACCACCAAGGTGGAAGCGGTTTGAGTAAAAAAATGTCTAGAACTATAGAATGCCCTAAATGTAAAGGCTTTGCAACGGTTATTGAGAGAACTGACGATTTCAAGTATATCGTTAACTGCAAAAACTGCGGAAAGTTTGAGATAACTCCTTTGGAAGAACGTGCTGCCCGTTTGCATTACACTAAAAGAATGAAGGAATGGGCAAAAACACTGAGTTAATGAGAAGAAAGGCTACTTAATAGGCGACAGAGTAATCTGTTAGGCCCTATGCGTACGCGAAGACTTCATTCCCGGGCCCAACTTCGGAGAAGACAAAGAGAGGGACATGGGCGAACGCCGCCTAATGGCAGAAAAACTCTTATCAAAATAAGGCTTGAAAACAGTTACTATTGTCAACTGGCTGAGTACATACGATCACTAAAACTGGCAGAAAACAAGTAGAACGCTAAATATCTTAACTAACAATGCAGTATGAGCAACGTTCCTTGCCAAAAGCTTTGATTAAATCTATGTGCTCTACATGACAGGCAGACAAGGGTATAAGATTCATTACTATTTGATCATGTGCATTCTAAATGCTTCAGCCTAAATCGGCTATTACAAACAACCATGCTTCACCGAGATGCTGGCAAAGATTTTTAATTATTTTGATTATAGTGTTAACTGGTGAAAAATTGGGGATAAATCGCACAGAAAAGCAAAAACGTGTTCCGTTTATAGGCAGGAGAGGCGAGAGAATAGCGAAAAGGTGGCTTGAAGAGAGAGGTTTTAAAATTGAAGATTCTTTCTCCTATGCTCACTCAGATTATTACGATATTTTAGCCAGTAAAAATGGAGAGAAATGGATCATTGAGGTGAAAACAGGGAAAAACCCTAAACTCAGTGTGCCAAACTTTCTCAAAATGGTTGATACTGAGGGTTTTCATAAGATAGGTTTGGCAATTGTAGTTTCAAAAAATGAGGTATACCTATTAGAAATAAAGAAAACGAAAATTGCTGCGTTCAAAGCATGGAACACTAGAAAAAATGAAGGATGAATGATGAAAACTTGCAGCCTCATTCTTTTCTCTATTAAATCAATAATTTTAAGCTCGCTTTAAGCAAATTATTTAATTAACAAGACTTAAACTAATTATTAAACTCGTGACGAGGGTCAAGATGAACTCTCGCGGTAATCCAAAGGTTTGGAAAATTTCACCAGGGAAAAGTCATTTTCAATGGCGAAGAGGCACATGGCAGAGTGAAAAAGTAATTGCAATTGGTTGGGAAGAAGTAGGAAATCTGGACAACTTCAAAACTATCGACGAATTGCGAGCAAAAACAAAGAAGGAAGGCTTAAGCAAGGCAGGATATGTAGCTAATCAGCTCTGGTCTTTCAAACAAGTCGAAGAAGGGGATATTGTAGTCGCTTATGGCAACTACACTATATTGGATATAGGAATTGTTAAAGGACCCTATTTCCTGAGCATCGACGGATTTGTAAAGCCAAACTATAATCTTTACGGTCATCGAAAACCAGTAACATGGCTGAAATTAGGACCTGTTCCCATCAGAAATCCAAAAATCGAACGATATATGGCTCAGAACAACACCATATTTCAGATAATAGATAATGATACACTAAGGTTCATTGGAGATCTACTCGAAAAGTCCTACCATATTCGCATAGTAGAAAAAGTTGAAAGTAAATTGCCTAAATCTCAGAGGCTCAAAATCTCTTATGAAATTGATGAAGATGAAGTGGCAAAGGAGATTGAGGCATTTTCAAAAATTCTTTCAGCAGACAAAGAAGAAAAAGAGATTGATGTTATAGAAGAATTCAAGAATCTAAAACCTCAACCTTCCCCTAATAACATCCGAACCAGTAATCAAGCAAGAGTTCAAGTAATCATTACGGGCACAGCCGAGACAGATTTAGAAAAGATGATATTTGATGATCTTGAGGTGTATGTTCCACATGGTTTTGATGGAAAAATATCAGGCATGGTAAAGGATTTGAAGACATTTCGTGACTTTATCGTTGACATTATAGACAGGATGGTGCCCAGTCTCGGAAAGCAAGTAACGTCTATATCAATTGAAAACCCGGTCCGTGACGCCTACCGATATCAAGGAAGAATAGTATTCAATTTCAATCGCTACTTAAAAGAACGCTCACGGTTTTTCTGGTTTTTCGTAGCCGCTCGTGAGCTTGCTTATCTTAGGCATAATCGTTTCGATTATGGACACAACAACTTAATGCGTGCTCTTCTCATGGAAGCCTATAAGAAAGGATTTTAGAGAACAATTTTACCGCCTTTTCTCAAATTTACATGCTTGACATTTCGCTTTTTCTGTTAGTCGCTGTTAACAGAACATTCGTGTGTTAAAATTATTCTTTCCTATAGCGTTCATTAGTGATTTATTCTGCCGTGGAAGTAACCTCTTGTTTTTTCTCTAAGTGAGCTTTTAGACGTTCTAATGTTTGTATGTAACTTTGTGAAAGATTCTTTTCTCGGGCATGCCTTAATCTTTCCTCAACAGCTTCCACCGTAGGTAGTGCACGTTTAAGTTTTTCCCAGCCAGAATGTTTCTTCAAAATTTCTGTTTCATTACAAGCAGTATTAGTGGCTGCTGGAACAAACTTGATAGCGTTTTTCTTCACTACAGAACGTTGATTTTTTACCTTTTCTTGAAGGAAAGTTCTGAGCCTTCTTGCGTCTGGGCGCTCTATTATTTCAACTTTATCGGTTGAGTCGCTTGTTAAGGTTTTTTGGTTGTAGTTTATTTTCTTTAAAATGACATCTTTAAGTTCAAGGTCTATTTCATAGCCTACACTGTTTCTTCCTAACTCTTTCGCTACTTTCGTTGTGGTTCCCGAACCCAGAAATGGATCTAAGACCGTTTCTCCTACAAATGTGAACAGTTTTATTAAGCGCCTAGGGATTTCTTCTGGGAAGGCGGCTATGCCCTTTTCCAGCCTGTTTTCAAATGGGAGAACGTTTGTGATTCTCCAGATTGTGAGATACCATTTTTCTGAGCCATATTTCTTCAAATCTATTTTGGAAGCTTCTATGATTTTTGGGTCGAGCGTTTTAATATAATCATAATCAAATTTGCCCTTTTGGAATATTATGATGCTTTCCTGTATGTTATCGGGATAGAAATACATTGGATATGGATGCTGCAGCACCACTCCACTACGTCTGCTAATTCTAATGTATCCTTCGGGTTTTTCCCAAACGATTCTATCTCTGTAACGAAAGTCCGTTTCAATCATGATTTTTGTTATATCAGAAACTACTGGATACTTTTCTCCTTTAACGAGCATGTCGTCAGTAACGAAAGCTGCAATTCTTCCCGGAGCCATAACTCTGTAGAGCTCTTTAGCGAAGGCTCTGATCAATTCGAGAAATTCCTCGTAGTTTTTAAAAAGGTCGGGGTAGTCGAAAGGAGCGTTATAATATGGTGGAGAGGTAACCATTAGATGAATAGAGTTTTCTGGAATTTCATGCATGTCTCTGCAATTTCCGAAAATTATTTTATGCCATGTGGAAATCATTCTTTTACACCCAATTTTTTAGCGTATTCCTCTACAGCTGCATGAATTGCGTCCGTCTTCAATATTCTTGCCGGCGTGTTTGTATTCTTTCGCAAAGCTTCAACAATCTTGTCAAGCAACTCTTTAGTTTTTTCTGAAACATAGACCATGGGCATAGCTTTTTCCTCTGCATTACCATATGTTGTAATAGTATTTAATATTATCTGATATTAATATGCACGCCAAGTCAAATTCCTTTTGCAAAAATCTCGAAGCATACAATAGCCTTTACAGCCAATCTTAGGCTTAATCTGACAGACAGAAGCTCTTGGGCATGCATCACAAGCCATGCCTTCCAAACTGTCTGGACAGCAGTTGATGCCTATTTGAAATGCCCCATGGTCAACCATGATACAGTCGCCACTATACTTGTTAGTTACCTCTTGAATTGACGCTCGCATATTAGAAGCCACTATAACATTCCAGCGGCTACCACTGCCCTTCTTCCCTTCATGAATAACCTCAGAAACAAGCCCAGTTCTTGAAAAAATCTTACCCACGTGACCATCAACAGGCATCTCAAAAAGCGACTTATCCCACTTCCCATCCGAAACATCTATTCCCAAATCTGGATGCCCTATCCAAGAAATATACATTCTAACAGCCTTTTCCCTAAGAATCGACTCAACAAGAGGATTACTCTGCAATAACGCAATCGCTTCTCTCGGATTTTTGCATTGACCCAGCTTCTCCGAAAGCCTATCCTTATTTAACATCATTTCATAAGTCAGAAAACCTCCAACCCTCAAAACAAACCAGCCAAAACGAGGCAAAACCCTGCCAATTGCTGGAGAGATTTTATATTCATCTTTCAATGCTGTCAATTTGTTTATTTGTATGAGGCATTGTTGAGGCTTAAAAAGTAAGTCATCCCCAAATACGTTATAGATTTTTATTGCAGTCCTTCGTGCAGAAGGCGACTCAGCTTGCTGGTCGAGAAAAGCAGTCAGCAACAAAAATCTCGTCAATTTTTCTTTATCGGAAACTACCTCATTTGGCAAATTGTTAATTATCTGAGCAAGTTCTAAAGGCTGAAGAACCCCTCCAACACGCTCAAGAATTCTAATAATCTGCGCTTTCTCAGAAGCTGATGCTTCCTTCCCCACATGCGACCTAACCAAACCAATCACGCTATTGCCTAATTCTGCAAAAATCATAATTATGGTTTGTGATAAAAACTGATTTTCTTAACAAACCGTTTTCTCAAGAAAGAGCGATTGTTTTATGAACTGTTTGACTCCTTTTCCAATTGCTCTAATGTTTTCACGAACCCTTCTATGGAATTCTTCATCTTAACAAAGTATTCTGGTTTTCTGGTTTCGTCAAACTTTATAATTGCAATTAGACATCCATCAATGAAACGCCTAAGCTTACACCTATCTTTTGCAGTCAACTTCGCAACAATACACTCTGCCCTTTTAATACTGCTCATCTTTCACCGAACAGTGGAATTGTTAACAACAAACAAATACTTTTTTCTAGCTTGTTTGTGACGTTTCAGAAAACCACTTAAGTGACTGAACTGAAAGTTTCTCTACAGCTTCTGAAGAGGTTGCCAACACAGCAACTATCTCTTGAATCTCTTCTTTGCGGTCTTTCATTTCAGCCTCAAAACATTCAACTGTTTTTCTCAAATATTCCCATCCACGGTAATACTTGCCTTTTTGTTTAGTTTCTATAATGTAATAAATTCCCTCTCTTCTAAAAACCATGTCAGCCTCTTGTGTGCTCTTAAACCATATACTAAAACCAAGAAAGTCATTAAGACTCAAGCCTTGTTCAATAATGTGAGGATGTTTAATTAAATAAGTTCTTATTGCACACTCACCCATTCCCTGCCTAAACCAACCGAACTCATTAAACAAATCTTTTTCAGGAATCTCGATTAAAATCCTCCTTCTATTTAACATACATCACCAACCTCTGAACTATGCTATTCTATGCTTTCTCTTTTTGCCCATTCCCGTATTTCATCTTCTGTCATAATGACTATTCTAGTTTTTGGATGGGCTTCATTTACCCATAACCTAACTTTTTCGAGCAGAAAATCCCACAATTTCTCGTCCTCTTTCTTTTGGTGAATTTGAGCATATTTTCTTAGGGCATCTAGGTTTTCTTTCCCTAGAACTAAAATGCCCATGGCTGCTCCTAGATCATCTAAATTTGTAATACTTCCTTTGACATGCTTCGGGTTTATCGCCGTTCTAGACTCAATTTCGAACCCTACAACCGGAAGTTTAGCACCCTCAGCAATGTTTCTTTTGATGTGGGTTTTGGGAAGCGGAATTTTTTATCGAACCAAACTACGTCAACCCAGGCTGAACTGGATGCCGGAACCTCCCGCTCAACTTCAAACCCTAATTTCTCACCAAGCTTACAGATCACTTCCCTCAACGGTTCAATACCCATACTCTTTCCCGAAATCCTTCAAACCTACATGTACTCTATAAAGAATTTTGCATAAATTTCTCCGTTTTGAGTTTCATTTGTCTTAGATTTTACGGCTTTAATAAAGTCCTCAAGCATCTCTTTCGTAGCTTTTCCACACTCTGGACTCCAGCATACCGGGCATTCAGATACGCTGTCCATAAGCCTTTCCAAAGCTTCAAGCAATACATCCTTTAAAGCCCAAAGAGTAACATACTCCCCATCTTCACCAGCATACCTCTTAACCCTTATACCCTCTTGTCCCAATAAAAGGTCTAAAACCTCACCAAAATTTGAACACTGAACAGCAAAACGAAACTTCCAACACCACTTAATATTTCCCCCCTCCAAATACACATACCTACCCAACAGCTATTCCCTCCTCAA